>Ga0233443_1000195_pt1 | contig 74665 bp, 72 predicted proteins | sample SI_123_September_2_FD_182784 | JGI IMG/M metagenome (GOLD analysis project Ga0233443, IMG submission 182784) | Seawater microbial communities from Saanich Inlet, British Columbia, Canada - SI_123_September2016_200_MG | ecosystem: Environmental > Aquatic > Marine > Inlet | place: Canada: British...
CTCTCCTAACGGTGTGGATAAGGCCTTGCCAAGTAATTGCTGCATATTTTGAGACTTTCTTTGGTCGGAGAATCTCAAAGTATGAATCACTTCAGGGCTTTATCCTATTAAGTCGGGTACTGTGCAATCATGTATTTTTGCCACTTGGCCTGATGCGCCTGGTTGAGCGAGAAAAGACCGTCGGCTTTGGCAAAAAATATCCGGAATTTTGGCTCAATCTTCGCACCAATATGCAGGGAACACCTATCGATACCGGGTTTCATTTCTGCCTGCGTGCGCCCTCAGAAGAAGCGGTGATCGCCTTTCACAAAGCAGCTTTGGAAAACGGGGGTCAAAGTGCTGGCGACCCCGGCGACAGACAGGCAGCCATGACAGTTTATTTTGGTGCCTTCATTCGTGACCCCGACGGCAACAAGATTGAAGCCGTTACGTTCCCAAAGAAAGGCCCCGAATAATAGTCGTGTTAACGCCCGGTCCAGACCGGCTTGCGTTTTTGATTAAAGGCAAGGCGCGCCTCCTTGCTGTCTTCTGTATCGAAAGCAGATGATACCGCTTCTACCGCCGCTTCCGGCACATCCCTGAAATCTGTGTCCTCCATCTGATACATGAAGTCCTTCGCCTTTTTCAGGGCCAAAGGTGACATGGCGGCGATATCGTGGGCCAGTTTCATGGTCTCTTCACGCAAAACATCGCGCGGGACCACGCGGGTGATCAGACCAGACCTGTCAGCCTCTGCCGCACTGATGGCCCTGCCCGTAAAGATCAGGTCCGCCGCCTTCATACGCCCCATCAATTTTTGCAAAAACCAGGTATGCATGCCAGGAGGTGCGCCAATATTAGGCACGCCTGGATAACCGAAAGTAGCGTCGTCCGAGGCGATTACCATGTCACAGGCAAAAGCCAGAGTGCAGGCCCCCTCGCGGGCAAAACCGTGCACCATGGCAATCATCGGCTTGGACAGGGCCCGGCAGCGTTCAATGGTTTCCACATAAAACATGCGTAAGAAGGCCTTCATTTCTGCGGCATCAAATTTTTCTGCAAATTTTAGATCCATGCCGGCAGACAAACCTTTACCCGCACCCGTAATCACAACAACGCGCACATCAGGATCATTGTCGGCGACCTCCAGAGCTGCGAAATATTCCAGCACCAGATCGGTATCGATCAGGTTTAGTGGTGGACGATCAAAGGTAATCTCGGCGATGCCATCGGTGACCGTGTAGTGAATAAATTTTTCAGCGTGTGTCATGGCGAAACTATAAGCGAGGCATGAGGAGCCTCGCAATCAATGTTCCTGTCATTTCCTGGGGAGAGCTTCTTTCAGCGAAAAATCCGGGTTACTCTGGCCTCTCCAGCGGTTGAGACATGAGAAGGGGTGAAAACATTGATCATCAAGAATATTGAAACTTTCCTGATACGCATTCCCTTCGATACAGGTGGGAAAAAACGCGAACTGGGCGGAAAGTCCTGGCAGACCCTGGATTATGTATTCGTTCGCATCGACACCGACACAGGCATTTCCGGCTGGGGCGATGCCTTTGGCTACGGGGCGGCGCAGGCGACCAAGGCCGTGCTGGATCATATGATAGCACCTGGTTTAATCGGCGCTGACATATCTGACATCGACGCCATCCATACTCAGTTACAGCGCGAAAACCATTTATATGGCCGCTACGGCGTCACCATGTTTGCCATCAGCGGCATCGACATCGCCCTTTGGGATATTGCCGGCAAGGCCGCCGGAATGCCTTTGTATCAATTACTGGGCGGCAAAGTCCGGGACGGCTTGCCAGCCTATGCCAGCCTGTTTCGCTATGGCGACCCGGAACAAGTCGCTGCCACCACCAGCAAGGTAGCCAGCGAGGGCTTTTCACACATCAAACTGCATGAAACCGGCATTGCCGAAGTTGAAAGCTGTCGGCGGACAGGTGGCGACGACATGGCGATCATGTTGGACGTCAATTGCGCTTGGGACTTTGAAAGTGCCCTGGATATGGCCGGACAACTTGCCGATTTCGACCTTTTCTGGTTTGAAGAACCAGTTTTCCCGCCGGAAGACTTCAAGGCCCTGGCACGGCTGAAAGATCAGGGTGGCATCGCCATTGCTGCCGGGGAAAACGCCTGCACGGCCTTTGAATTTGACCAGATTTTCGATGCCGGTGCAGTGACTTATGCCCAACCCAGTGTGACCAAGGTCGGTGGCATAAGCCAGTTTCGGAAAATACTGACCGCAGCCAAAACCGCAGACGTCAAGGTTATGCCGCATTCACCCTATTTCGGTCCAGGTCTTATGGCGACCTTGCAGCTGGCCGCTGCCATGGAAGAAGAAAGTCTGATCGAATATTTCTATCTTCAACCAGAAGCCTTGCCCATGGGCAAATGGTGCCTGCCGGAGGGAGATGTTTTCAGGGTACCGGACGGTCCGGGTCTGGGCTGTGATCCCGACCCTGACGTCATGCGCGATTATGTGGTCAAGGGAGACTGACAGCGAGTGGGACCCGCCCACGATTCAATTGGCCTGAGAACGTACAGGGAGGTGCCTTTCAGATGACGAATATTTCGATCCATACCAAAAATAGTGAAATCATCGATGCAGGAAAAAGAGGCCTTTTGGCTGGTGTCGGAATCGCAACTTTTTTTGGTTGGATGGCTCAAGGCAGTAAAGCCTATGCAGCGCAAGGAGCCAGCAAGGAAGTCTCGCAGCCTGCCCACGCCAGTGATACAACCTTCATTTATCGAGCCTTTGACATGCGCCAAAAGGCCATCGATCTGGGTGACCAGGCCTATGGGGCGATTGTGGTGCGGCACAACAAGATCATTGGGCAATCCTGGAGCCGGGTTATCCTTGACCAGGACCCAACCGGCCATGCCGAAATGGCGGCGATCAGAGACGCGGCCCGTCGTTTGAACAGCCGCGACCTGACGGATGCCGTACTCTTTTCTTCGTCACGCCCCTGCCCCATGTGTGAAGCAGGCGCTTATTGGGCAGGGATCAACAAAATGATTTACGGTCAGGACGCTGCCGATGCCGGTTCGCCACAGCTTTGTCGATCGGCTTAGATCATGCAGAGGTGGATCACCAATTTATGCTTTGCAGCCTTGATCAGCTTTTTGATGATGGCGTTACCAACTCAGGCGCAAGACAAATCAACTGGCCAGTTTATTATGGACCCTATTTTTGAAGCCGCAGCCAATAACGATATTGCCCTTTTGCAACAACGCCTTGCATCCGGTGTCCCTGTGGATGCCTCAAATTCAGAGGGGAAAACCGCATTGCTGGTGGCAACCCATGCCAACGCTATTGAGGCGGCCCGGTTTCTGATCGAATCAGGTGCCAACGTGAATGCCATGGACAACATTCAGGACAGCCCGTTTCTTTATGCTGGTGCTGAAGGGAAGCTTGAAATCCTGAAGATGACGGTTGGCGCAGGGGCTGATCTCGACAGCACCAATCGATATGGTGGCACAGCCCTGGTTCCGGCCGCCCATCACGGCCATGTCGACGTCGTGCGTTATCTGCTGACCACCAAAATCAACAAGGACCACGTCAACAAGCTGGGTTGGACGGCTTTGCTGGAGGCCGTCATTTTGGGCGATGGCAGTTCGACCTACCAGCAGATCGTCACGCTGCTTGTTGACGCCGGGGCCGATATCTTGATTGCGGACAATGAAGGGGTCACACCCTTGCACCATGCCAAACGGCGCAACCAGAGTGAAATCGTGGCAATCCTGGAAAATGTCAGAAAAAACTGACGGGGTCGATATCGACCTGGATGCGCACATGATTGGAATGGCTTGATTGAGACAACCATTTCCTCAAGGTCGATTGCACATCAACGCCACGTCGCGCGCGCAATAATAATCGGTGGCGATAGCGACCACGTAAAATATTGAGGGGTGCTGGTGCCGGCCCCAAAACAGTGACGTCATTGCTGCGTGGGGCAGACCGGCCCAGTTTTTGTGCGGTGGCCGCGACTTCCCGTTCATTTTCACCAGAAACAATGATCCCGGCAAGGCGTGCGTAAGGCGGCATGCCATGTTCCCGGCGGGCAGCTTTTTCCTGCGCGACAAAACCATCCCGATCCGCGGCCATCAGGGTTTTCATCACGGGGTGTTCCGGCAGGTAGGTCTGCAACAAAACCCGGCCTGGTTTTTCTGCCCGTCCTGCCCGGCCCGCCACCTGGGACAAAACCTGCCAGGTGCGCTCAGCCGCCCGAAGATCGCCGCCGTTGAGGCCAAGATCTGCATCGATCACGCCCACCAGTGTCAAACCGGGAAAGTGGTGTCCTTTGGCAACAATCTGGGTGCCAATGAGGATATCGATTTCATGCTCCGCCATTTGCCGAACCAATTCCGCCGCCGCACTGGGGCTGGAAATTGTATCACTGGCCATCACTGCCATGCGGGCCTCAGGGAACAGTTCCGCCACTTCTTCCGCCAGCCGTTCCACACCCGGACCACAGGCAGCAAAGTTGGCTTCTGATTCACATTCCGGGCAGGCATCTGGCAAGGTGGAGGCAAAGCCGCAATGGTGGCACATCAACCGCCCGGCCCGGCGATGCTCCACCAGCCAAGCCGCACAATGTGGGCATTCCAGTCGATGGCCGCAGGATCGGCACAGGGTCAACGGCGCATAGCCTCGCCGGTTCAAAAACAGCATGGACTGCTCACCGGCCTCAAGATTTTTTTCCAGTTCCGTCAGCAAGGGCTTTGACAGCCACTTGCCCGACGGCGGCGTATGTTTGCGCATGTCCACCGCACTGATACGCGGCAAGGATGCACCACCATGGCGTTCAGGCAATAGAAGCTCCTGATAACGGCCCGCGTCGATATTTGCCAGTGTTTCCAGGGACGGCGTGGCCGAGGCCAGCACCACCGGGATTTCCGCCTTCATGGCCCGCACAACGGCCATATCGCGAGCATGATAGATCACACCCTCTTCCTGCTTGAAAGACGTCTCGTGTTCTTCATCCACCACGATTAGTCCCAGATCAGGAAAAGGCAAAAACAGGCCGGAACGGGCACCGACAACAACCGGCACTTCGCCTTGAGAAACTGCCCGCCAGGTCCGGCGGCGCTGACTGCTGCGCAGATCAGAATGCCACTCTGCCGGGGCCACACCGAAACGCTGTTCAAAACGTTTTAGCCATTGCAGGGTCAGCGCGATTTCCGGCACCAGGACCAGGGCCTGTTTGCCCATGCGGATGGTCTTGGCGATGGCTTCAAAATAAACCTCGGTCTTGCCCGCGCCTGTCACGCCATCCAGCAAGGTTGCCTGAAATTTCGATGCGGCCACAGCAGCAACCAGGGCTTGTGCAGCAGCCGCTTGATCGCCGGATAATTCCGGGCCAGGCGTTTCTGCGTCCGGTTTTGGCAAGAGGGGTTCCAGCAATTCCACAGGCTCCAGGGTGCCTGCCGACACCAGGCCACTGACAACCCCAACCCCCACGCCTGCAGCGGCAGCGAGGTCGGATTTGCTGCGCGGCGGGCCGTCTATAAGCACATTAATGACGCGGCTGCGAGCTTCGGTCATGCGCTCAGGCGGCGGGCCAGCCAGGTGATAGCCGGTGCGCGGTTTCGGTGTCTCAAAAATACCCGGTGCGCTCATGGCCATACGCAAGACGGCCCCAGGGGCACTGAGGGTATAGGCGGCAATCCAATCAATAAGTTGCCTCAGGTCCTCGGTCATGGCCGGGACGTCGACGATACTGACAATATCCTTCAACCGGGCATTATCAACGGCCCCTTCGCCTTTGCCCAGAACCACGCCGATCAGGTGCCGTTTCCCCAGCGGTACATTGACGAAGTTGCCGGGATAAACCGCACGAACCTCCCAATCCTCGGGCACGCGATAGTCATAGGCACCAGCCAACGGCAGGGGCAGCAAGACAGAGACAAGTTCACCTGCTCCGAATTGTTCCATTTTTGCGTGCGTCATTCGCGAACTGGTACCCATGCCTGCCATAGGCTACACTGTGCCCCAAGGGATACGCAGTGCCAAGATCACATCGCGTGACCCATCTGATTTGACCAAAATATTCTGACCAAAATATTCTGACAGGAAGACAAGACAGACCATGAAGTTTTTTGTTGATACCGCCGATGTGGGCGACATTCGTGAACTGGCCGCCACTGGCTTGCTGGATGGTGTGACCACCAATCCTTCCCTGATCGCCAAGTCAGGCCGGGATTTTATTGAAGTCATCAGCGAAATCTGCGAAATCGTGCCCGGCCCTGTCAGCGCTGAAGTCGCTGCCATGGAAGCCGATGCCATGATCGTCGAAGGCCGCAAGCTGGCTGCGATTGCTGATAATGTCGCGGTTAAGCTGCCCTTGACGATGGATGGCCTGAAAGCCTGTCGAACGATTTCAGAAGATGGCACCAGTGTGAACGTCACCCTGTGCTTTTCACCTGCCCAGGCCCTGTTGGCTGCCAAGGCCGGTGCCGACTACATTTCTCCGTTTGTCGGGCGCCTGGATGATATCGGTCAGAACGGCATGCATTTAATCGATGATATTCGCACGATCTATGACAATTACCCTGACCTGGGTGGCACACAAATTCTGGTGGCGTCGATCCGCAGCCCGGCCCATGTCGTTGAAGCCGCCAAACTGGGTGCGGATGTCTGTACCATCCCACCGTCGGTGATCAAGCAACTGGTACAACACCCACTGACTGACAAGGGTCTGGATGGTTTTATGAAAGACTGGGCCAAGACAGGTCAAAGCATTTAAAGTGACGAAATAAATGAATCAGGGAGGGAGATGCCATGACGTATAAGGGAGACGACGACCCGTCCCATAGCATCGACTTGCCTTCCGCCCGTGAAGTCAGCGCTTATCTACGCGAGAACCCCGGATTTTTGATTGAAAACCCGGACCTTGCTGAAGTCATGACCGCCCCTGCCCGTGACAACGGCAAGGGTGTCGTCGATATGCAATCGTTCATGGTTGAGCGCCTGCAAAAAGAAGTCCGGGGATTGCGCGATGACCATGGCGAACTGATTGCTGCCTCGCGCAGCAATATGATCAGCCAGGCGCGTATTCACGTCGCTGTTCTCGCCATCCTCGAAGCATCAACTTTTGAACACATGATCGAAGTGGTGACCACCGACCTTGGCAATATGCTGGAGGTCGAAGTGTCCTCGCTGTGTGTGGAAAGTGATCGAAATCTTCCGGCAATGCCGCAATTGATCGGCGTGCATGTGGTGGCGCCCGGCATGGTGGACGAGACCATGGGGCCAGACCGGGATATTGTGTTGCGCGCCAAGGCACCGGCTGAACACCAGGTCTTTGGCGAAGCCGTTGGTCTGGTGCGCTCGGCGGCCTTGTTGCGCCTGCCCCTGAATGCCTTTGGGCCCATGGCCTTGCTGGCTTTTGGGTCTGGTGAAGAAGACCGCTTCCACCCGGGCCAAGGCACCGAGCTTTTGGGCTTCCTCGCCCGCACCTTGACGCACACGATGCGACAATGGCTAAACCTGCCGCGTTGAGCCCCGCCGCGCTGAGCCGCGCCGCGCTGAACTTCAATGAGGCAACAGACCTTCTGATTTCCCGGATCAAGACGGACGCCACAGCCACTATTGCGTTACGCGACTGGCTTACATGGCTACAACATGAACGCCGTGCTGCGGACCACACGGTTGACGCCTACTTGCGTGATGTCGCGACCTTTCTGGATTTTATCTCCGATCATCAGGGCCAGGAAGTCAGCCTGGACGTTCTGACAAGACTCAAACCCTTTGACTTCAGAGCCTGGCTGGCACGGCGCAAAAATGAGGGTCTGGGCAATGCCTCGCTGGGGCGGGCAATGTCATCTGTCAAAAGTCTCTATCGATTTTTGGAACGGACCAGAGACAGTTTTCATAATCCCGCGATCAACGCGGTCCGCACGCCCAAACGCGCGCCACCGGTGCCCAAACCCCTAAGTGTCTCTGAAGCCCAATGGACCATCGACATGGCTGGTGCCTTGCAGGATGAACCCTGGATTGCGGCCCGTGATGTGGCGTTGCTGACGTTGCTTTACGGTTGCGGCCTGCGCATCTCGGAAGCACTGGGCCTGAATGTGGAAGACGCGCCAAAACAAGATCACATGGTCATCACCGGCAAGGGCAACAAACAGCGCATGGTGCCGGTGCTGGAGATCGTCAGAACAGCCATCGCTGATTATTCGGGCATGTGTCCTTACCCCCGCGATGACGACAGCCCCTTGTTTGTCGGGGCACGCGGCAAGCGTCTGCACCCAAGCGTCGTGCAAAAGCAGGTCAAGCTGCTCAGGGCGGCCCTGGGTTTGCCTGAAACTGCGACACCCCATGCTCTGAGACACAGCTTCGCCACGCATTTATTGTCAGCCGGCGGCGATTTACGCACAATCCAGGAACTGCTGGGGCATGCCTCCCTGTCAACGACCCAGCGCTACACTGATGTCGACGCGGAACACCTGTTGAACGTCTATGACAAGGCCCATCCCCGCGCCAAGAACTGAACCACATTCCAAAAACCCAATAAACGGAAAATACATGACTGCTTCGCTTGAGACCATTTCTGAAACACGAATATTCAACGGTACCCACGGTGTTTACCGCCACCCAAGCCAAGCCACCGGCACAGACATGGAGTTTTCCGTCTTCATTCCGGATCAGGCCAGGTCCGGTCCCTTGCCGGTTCTCTATTACTTGTCGGGCCTGACTTGCACCTGGGAGAACTTCACGGCCAAGGCCGGGGCCCAACGATATGCCACTGAGCATGGCGTGATCATTGTGGCCCCCGATACCAGCCCACGCGGCGATGGTGTGGCAGATGACGAGGCCTATGATTTTGGTCAGGGCGCCGGGTTTTACCTGAACGCAACGCAAGAGCCCTGGTCACAGCATTTCCATATGTATGATTATGTGGTCGATGAATTGCCTGAACTGATTGCTGCCAATTTTCCCATTGATGCGACCCGCGCCGGTATTTTTGGTCATTCCATGGGCGGACACGGTGCCCTGACAATCGCTCTGAAAAATCCGGATAAATTCAAAACCGTCTCCGCCTTTTCGCCCATCGTGGCTCCGTCGCAAGTGCCATGGGGCCACAAGGCGTTGGCTGGATATTTGGGACCAGGCAAGGATACGTGGGCAGATTATGATGCCTCAAGCCTGATAGCATCCAGGGGTTGGTCGGGCGACATTCTGATTGATCAGGGACTGGCAGATAACTTCCTTGAAGAACAACTGAAGCCGGAAATATTCGAACAAGCTTGCAAGGAAGCCGGCGTCTCCCTGACTTTGCGTCGCCAGGAAGGCTACGATCACAGTTACTATTTTATCTCAACCTTCATCGGCGATCATATTGAATGGCACGCGGAGAGGTTGGCCTGATCAGGCTGGGACCTGCCGCTGCGATAATAACCGCAAGGCAACAGGCCCCAGGAAAACGGCAATGCCCATGGCAGCAAAGGCGTAACCCCAGGCGTCGGGGTTGGTTTCGCCGCCTGCAAGTTCGAGTACAAATCCGAACAGGATGGGACCAAGGGCCGAACCGGTGAAGCCAATGGTCGAATGTACAGCAAGGGTCGCACCCCGCTGACCTTCATGGGCTGAGGCAATCGTACCTGCCGTAATTGCGGCACTGTCACCGGTCACGGTTGCACCATAGATCAGGAACAAAACAACGATTAGCCAGAAGGGCCAGCTTGAGCTGAAGCCGATAACACAGGCGAGGATCGTTGATGTCCACATGACGACAGTAATAGTGCGCTGTCGGCCCCACTTTACAGCTGCCTCGTTACCGGAAACGCTGGCCGCCCAACCAACCATGGTGACCACGGCGGCGATGCTGGCGACATCCCACCAGTCAGCGGTGCCAACAAGTTTTTTGTGACTGAAGGCCAGATACAATACGATCCATGCCCGCAGGCCAAACAGTTCAAGATTATGGACGGTATAAGCCAGGATAAAACCCATCGCCTGACGATTGGCGAATACGGGTCGAAAATCCAGAAAATGAGTTTCAGCCTCGCCACTTTGTGCACGTGCCGGCGGTCTGTGATCAAGAGCCAGCCATAGTATCAACCAGGATACTGCACTGCCGACGGCACCAGCTGCGACAGCCCAATGCCAATTACTGATATCAAAAATCTGACTGGTGATGACATAGGACAAGGCGGCGCCAACACCAAAGCTGGCCGTATAAAAAGCCACGGAACGGGATTGTTTTTCGCCCTCATAACGATCCGTCAATGCCTTGAGGCCTGGCATATAGGTCCCGGCCAAGCCCAGTCCGGTCAGCGCCCGAAACAACATGGCTGTCCAGAAACCTTCCGCAAACAAGACGAACCCAAGGACAGAAACGGCTGTAAAAACTGTCGCCCAGAGGCAAACCTGGCGCGCATCAACCTGGTCCGTCAGGCCACTGAGGATGGGTGCGCCGACCACATACCCCACCAGATAGATGCCTGAAACCCAACCCACATCCGAGGCAGACAGAGACCACATATCCATGAACAAAGCTGCCAGCGTTGCAAAACTGGCGAAACTAGCCATGCCAAAAATCTGGCCTATGCAAAGGAAGACAACCAGTCGGACAGCGGTCATTTAAATCGATCGATCAGGCGTGGATTGTGCCGGAGCCAATATCCAATGCAGCTTCCTTGGTCGCTTCTGACAAGGTCGGGTGACCATGGCAGGTGCGTGCGATGTCTTCGGCCGAGCCACCAAAGGCCATGACGGCGGCGGCTTCGTGGATCATTTCACCGGCGTCAGCACCAATTATGTGAACGCCCAGAACGCGATCCGTTGTTTTATCGGCAAGGATTTTGACAAAGCCTTCACTGTCGCCATTGGCACGCGCGCGACTGTTGGCAGAAAAGTTGAACTTGCCCTTGGCATAGTCAACGCCGTCTTCTTTCAACTGTTCCTCGGATTTGCCAATGCTGGCCACTTCGGGTGCAGTGTACACAATGCCTGGCACCAGATCATAGTCCACATGCCCGGCCTGACCGGCCATGCATTCAACAGCGGCAACACCGTCTTCTTCGGCCTTGTGGGCCAGCATGGGGCCAGCAATGACGTCGCCGATGGCATAGATGCCGGGCACGCTGCTTTGGAACACATGATCAACTTCGATACAGCCGCGTCCATCCAGCTTGACACCCAATTCTTGCAGACCAAGTCCGGCACTGTAGGGACGACGACCAATGGCGACTAATACAACGTCAGCTTTGACGGTTTCTGCCTCGCCGCCTGCGGATGGTTCAACCGTCATGGTTACGTTTGTTTTTCCGGCCTTTGCAGACGTCACCTTGTGACTAAGGCGGAACGTCACGCCCTGCTTTTTCAGGCTGCGTTGCAAGGTTTTGGCGAGATCACCGTCCATGCCTGGCACCAAACGGTCGAGAAATTCAATGACTTCGACTTCAGCACCCAGACGCCGCCAGACAGAGCCCAGCTCAAGTCCGATGACACCACCACCAATGACGACCATTTTCTTTGGCACTTTTTTCAGAGTCAGGGCACCTGTTGAGGAGACGATGCGATCTTCATCGATGTTCACTCCTGGCAAAGGCGTCACTTCTGAACCTGTCGCAATCAGGATTTTACCAGCGGTCAGCGACTGCTTCTTTTTACCGGATTTCACATCCACTTTGCCAGGCGCTGTAATTTTACCTTCACCAATGATGTAGGTGACCTTGTTTTTCTTGAACAGGAATTCAATGCCATTACAAAAATCGTCAACGATTTTGTCCTTGCGACCCATCATGCCTTTGAGATCAAGTTTGACGCCATCGACCTTGATGCCGTGATCGCCAAGACCATGGGCTGTATGCTCAAACAGCTCCGACGAATGCAGCAATGCCTTTGACGGCACACAACCCACATTCAGACAGGTACCGCCAAGGGTGCCGCGTTTTTCAACGCAGGCGACAGACATGCCCAGCTGCGCCGCCCGAATGGCCGCAACATAGCCGCCGGGACCACCGCCGATGATGACCAGATCGAATGCGTTTTCACTCATGGTAATATTCCTGTATCAGCGCTGGTTCAGAGATCAAGCATGATGCGTTGTGGGTCTTCCAGGCATTCCTTGACGCGTACCAGGAAGGTCACGGCTTCGCGTCCATCGACAATCCGGTGGTCATAGGACATGGCAAGATACATCATGGGGCGTAGTTCGATATTATTGCCAACAGCCATGGGTCGTGGCTGGATTTTATGCATGCCCAGAATGCCGGATTGGGGTGGATTAAGGATCGGCGTCGACATCAGCGAGCCATAAACGCCGCCATTGGTAATCGTAAAAGTACCGCCGGACATTTCTTCCAGTGTCAGTTTACCGTCACGCGCCTTGCGACCCAATTCACCGATATTCTTTTCCACATCGGCAAAGCCCAGTTCATCTGCATCGCGCAGCACGGGTACAACCAGACCGTTGGCCGTGCCTACCGCGACACCAATATCGTAATAGTCTTTATAGACAATATCATCGCCTTCAATCTCGGCATTAACCGCTGGCAGTTCCTGCAAAGCCAGAACACAGGCTTTTACGAAGAAGGACATAAAGCCCAGTCGAACGCCATGTTTTTTCTCGAAGGCATCACGATAAGTCGCCCGCGCTGCCATCACAGCTGTCATGTCGACTTCATTGAAAGTCGTTAACATAGCGGCGGTGTTCTGAGCTTCTTTCAGACGTTCCGCAATGCGTTTGCGCAAACGGGTCATCCGCACCCGTTCTTCGCGTTCCGACTTGGGCCGTGGACCAGCTGGTGTCGCAGGTGCTGCCGCAGTCGTGGCCCCACCGGAACTGATAAAGGCCAGGACATCGCCTTTCACCAGACGACCATCTTTGCCCGTGCCTGTGATTTTTGAGGCATCCAGATTGTTTTCCTTGATCAGCTTTTCAACAGCTGGTGACAAGGGCATGGCAGTCGCGGCAGCCGTAAGGGCGACGGGTGCCGCTGGTGCTGCCACAGGTGCAGGTGCGACGACAGGCGTTGGTGCCGGTTTGGCAGCGGCCCCTGCAGCCCCTTCATTGATCGTCCCCAGCAAACCGCCGACATCGATCGTGTCGCCTTCAGCCGCGGCGATTTCAACCAAGGCACCACCAGCCGGAGCCGGCACTTCCAGCGTCACCTTGTCGGTTTCTAGTTCAACAAGTGGCTCGCCCTCGGCAATGGCGTCACCGACCGCCTTGAACCATTTTCCGATAGTGGCTTCGGTGATCGATTCGCCGAGTACAGGTACTCTTATTTCGGTCGTCATGGAAAATAATCCCTCTACAGCGTCAACGCTTCGTCGATGAGTTTGGCTTGATACTTCTGATGCAGTTTCATGGAACCAGGTGCAGGAGCCGCCATTTCAATGCAGCCCGCATAGGTCAGTTCATTTTGTTTTCGCTTCATGGCCTTGAGCACAGCCAGAATACGTGGCTGCACAAAGAACCATGGCCCCATGTTATGTGGCTCTTCCTGACACCAGATCACTTCAGCATCTGGAAAACGGCCGAGTTCTTTTGTCAGAGCTTTTTGCGGGAACGGATAAAGCTGTTCCAGGCGCAGGATTTGAATATCCTTGATACCGCGGCTTTCGCGCTCCTCAAACAGATCATAATAGACCTTGCCTGAGCAGAGCACGACACGCTTGATTTTTTTGTCTGCGGCAAGATTTTTGCCGTCGTCCCACAGGATACGGTGGAAGGTTCCCTTGCCGGTAAACTCGTCCGCATGGGACACCACCAGCTTATGGCGCAGCAAGGATTTTGGCGACATCATGATCAGGGGTTTGCGGAAGTCACGATGCATCTGGCGGCGCAGGATATGGAAATAGTTTGCCGGTGTCGTTGGCTGGCCAACCTGCAGGTTGTCTTCAGCACAAAGTTGCAGATAACGCTCCAACCGGGCTGAGGAATGTTCCGGTCCCTGGCCCTCTTGACCGTGCGGCAACAACATCACAAGACCCGACATCCGCAACCACTTTGATTCGCCCGGACTGAGGAACTGATCAATGATCACCTGGGCCCCGTTGGCAAAATCACCAAACTGGGCCTCCCAAAGCACAAGGGCATTGGGTTCGGCCAGGGAATAACCATATTCAAAGCCCAAAACAGCGGCTTCTGACAGCATGCTGTCAATCACTTCGTAATGGGCCTGATCTTCCTTGATGTGATTAAGCGGTGAATAACGATTTTCTGTGGCCTGATCCACCCACACCGAATGCCGATGAGAGAAAGTCCCCCGTCCGGAATCCTGGCCCGACAGACGCACCGGATAGCCTTCGCTCAATAATGTGCCAAAGGCCAAAGCTTCACCGGTCGCCCAATCAAGCGCCTCACCTTTGGCAATCATCTTTTCCTTGGCATCAACCAGGCGCTTCAGGGTTCGGTGAATATTCAGATCTTCAGGAATTTTGGTCAGGGCGTCGCCGACCAGTTTTAATTCTTTTGTGCTGACACCCGTAATGCCGCGACGATCATCACCATGGGCACGCCGAAAATCAGACCATTTACCTTCCAGCCAGTCTGCCCGATTAGGCTTATAAGACTTGGCCCGATCAAATTCCGCCTGCAGCTCTTTCTGGTAATTTGTGACCAGGGCTTCAGTTTCCTCCTGGGTCAATTCGCCTTCAGCCACCAACTTGTGGGCATAGATCTGGCGCGCAGTCGGATGCTGGGCGATCTTGCGATACATGATCGGTTGGGTGAAGGCAGGCTCGTCAGCCTCGTTATGGCCGTGGCGGCGATAACAGAACATATCGATGACAATATCTTCGCCAAATTCCTGCTGAAAATCAGCGGCTATGCGCGAGACATGTACAACCGCTTCTGGATCATCACCGTTTACATGCAGGATGGGTGACTGCACCATCTTGGCCACATCAGAAGGATAAGGTGATGACCGCGAATAGCTGGGGGCTGTGGTAAAGCCGATCTGGTTATTGACGATCACATGAATAGTGCCGCCAGTCTCATAGCCTTTCAGCTGCGACATGCCGAGTGTTTCCGCCACCAGGCCCTGGCCGGCAAATGCGGCATCACCATGCATCAGGATAGACGTGACCCGTCGGCGTTCAGTATCTCCGCGCTGGGCTTGCTTGGCCCGGGTCTTGCCGATCACAACAGGATCAACGGCTTCCAGGTGCGATGGATTGGCGGCCAGTGACAAATGGATTTCAATGTCATCAATAGTGCGGTCCGAGGAAACACCCAGGTGGTACTTCACATCGCCGGATCCTTCGACGTCATCCGGTTTGGCAGATACACCCTCAAATTCCGAGAACATGGCGGAATAGGGTTTGCGCATGATGTTGGCCAGCACATTCAGGCGACCCCGATGGGGCATACCAATGCCGATTTCCTCAACCGAATGTAATGTTGCGCGTTTGATCAGCGCCTCAAGCAAGGGAATAAGGGTTTCACCGCCATCCACACCAAAGCGTTTGGTGCCAGGATATTTCAAATGCAGGAAACGCTCGAAACCTTCCGACTTGGTCAGCTGATGCAAAATCTTTTTCTTGCCTTCGGAGGTAAACTTCGGGGCAAATGCCTTGCCTTCAATGCGCTGCTGAATCCAGGACTTTTGCTCTGGCGACTGCATATGCATGAATTCATAGCCGATGGATCCGCAATATGTCTTTCTGCAAACCTTGAGTATTTCACGCACTGTGGCGGTTTCCAGCCCAAGGACATTATCAATAAAAATCTCTCGATCCATATCAGCTTCTTCAAAGCCGTAGGACCGGGGATCAAGTTCTGCGTGATAGTCCCGTTTTTCCAGCTGCAAGGGGTCCAGCTTGGCGATCAGGTGGCCACGCACCCGGTGCACCCGGATCATCATCAGAGCCCGGATCGAATCCAGGATGGCACCGCGATGATCTTCAACGGCTAACGGTTTTGTAGACTTTGACGAGCTTTCACCGTCTTCATCTTCATAGTCAAACTGACGACCCCAGCTGGGACCATCGACCTCACGGGCAACTTCGACAACGTCGTCACCCAGTTCTGAAAAGAAGCGGGCCCATTCCAGATCAACAGACTGCGGGTCTTCTACAAACTTGTTGTACAGCTGACTGATAAAGTCACTGTTGGATCCAGTAAGGAACGTGTTCTTGTCGAGCTCACTCGCCATGGCTTCACCTGCAGTTAGCGGCGGGAACAGCCTTCAATATTCCTGGTGCCCCCGCAGCCTGTATAAACAACTTACATATTGTCGAGTACGTTCTTCAGTGTTGTGCCCAAGGCAGCCGGCGAGTCAGAGACTGTAATACCAGCAGACTTCATGGCGTCGATCTTGTCTTCAGCACCGCCCTTGCCACCGGAAATGATGGCACCAGCGTGACCCATGCGACGACCCGGAGGTGCCGTACGACCGGCAATGAAACCTACAACCGGTTTCTTGACCGAACTGGCTTTCAGGAATTCAGCGGCTTCTTCTTCGGCGCTGCCCCCGATTTCACCGATCATGACAATGCTTTGGGTTTCGTCATCGCCCAGGAACATTTCCAGACAATCGATAAAGTTAGTGCCGTTCACTGGATCACCACCAATACCGATACAAGTTGACTGACCAAGACCCACAGCAGTGGTTTGCGCCACAGCTTCGTAGGTCAGGGTGCCGGAACGGGAAACAATGCCGACGCTGCCTTTTTGATGAATGTGGCCGGGCATAATGCCGATCTTGCATTCGTCCGGGGTTATCACACCGGGACAGTTTGGACCGATCAGGCGGGTGCGGCTACCTTCAAGGGCACGACGCACGCGCACCATATCCAGGACCGGAATGCCTTCTGTGATACACACAGCCAGTTCAACACCGGCATCAATGGCTTCCAGAATGGCATCTGCTGCGAATGGCGGCGGCACATAGATGACGCTGGCATTGGCACCTGTGGTATCGACGGCTTCGGCAACAGTGTCATAGACCGGCAGATCAAGGTGCTTGGTGCCGCCTTTACCCGGGGTGACACCGCCGACCATTTTGGTGCCGTAAGCAATGGCTTGCTCGGAATGGAAGGTGCCTTGTGCACCGGTAAAGCCCTGACAGATGACTTTGGTTTCGCGATTAACCAGAACAGACATTACGCTGCCTCCTTCACTGCTTTGACGACTTTTTCGGCAGCGTCGTCGAGATCGTCAGCCGAAATAATCGGCAAGCCGGAATCGGCCATAATTTGTTTACCAAGTTCAACATTGGTGCCCGCCAGGCGAACGACCAACGGTACATGCAAGCTGACCTCACGGGCCGCGGCAACGACACCTTCTGCAATCACATCACAACGCATGATGCCGCCAAAGATATTCACCAGAATGCCTTCAACATTGGGATCGGACAGAATGAGTTTGAAAGCCTCGGTCACGCGTTCCTTGGTCGCTCCGCCACCAACGTCCAGGAAGTTGGCCGGATCGCCGCCATGCAGCTTGATGATATCCATGGTCGACATGGCCAGACCGGCACCATTGACCATGCAGCCAATGCTGCCATCCAGTTTGATGTAATTCAGATCATGCTTGGCGGCTTCAAGTTCCGCTGGATCTTCTTCGTCTTCGTCGCGCAGCTCTTCGATATCCTTGTGACGATACAAGGCATTGTCGTCAAAGTTCACCTTTGCGTCCAGGGCCATGACCTGATCGTCTGCGGTGACAACCAGAGGGTTGATTTCAACCATGCTGGCGTCTGTATCGTTAAAGGCTTTGTACAAGGCCATGATCAACTTCACAGCAGAACCGACTTGTTTGCCCTTCAGGCCCAGACCAAAGGCCAGTTTGCGAGCATGAAATGCTTGCATGCCGGTGGCCGGATCAATGGACTGCATGATGATTTTTTCAGGCGTGTTGGCCGCAACCACTTCGATTTCCATGCCGCCTTCGGTTGACGCCATGACCGTTACCTGGTTGGTGGCGCGATCGACCAACATGCCAAGATAAAGTTCGCGGGCAATGTCACAGCCATCTTCAATATAGACGCGCTTGACTTCCTTGCCTTCGGGGCCGGTCTGGTGCGTGACCAAGGTCATGCCGAGAATTTCGCCCGCCATCTTTTCCACGTCTTCCATGGATTTGACGACCTTGACGCCGCCGCCCAATCCGCGGCCGCCAGCGTGAATTTGTGCTTTCACAACCCAGATCGGGCCGCCCAGCTCCTTGGCGGCTGCAACGGCTTCGTCGGTGGTGTAGGCGACACCGCCGCGAGGCACCGCGACGCCATATTTCGCCAGCAGGCTCTTGGCCTGATACTCATGAATATTCATTGGTTTTCCCGGACTATTGTCCCGATCCCTCGTAAATTACTTCGCTCATTCGATCATCGTCATAATCAGCGTCCCGGCAGCGCCAGCCCTGAGGCCTTCAGCAACCGACAGTTCGCCTGATCAGCCGCCTTTAAAAGACGGCTTTTATGGTTGTTAATCAAATATGTAGCGATTGCGGGAAAAGTCTAGCACTGCCAAACCCTTCCGCAACCCCACAATTCACCCAATTCAGCCTATTTTTTGGCTGCAGCCTTCTTGGCAGGGGCTTTCTTTTTGGCTTTTGGCTTCGATTTTTTGCCGGCGAGATCAGGATCAAGCTTCTTAACAACCTTGATCAGACCCTTTACAGCGTCGATGGATTTCTTGAAGCCGGCTTTTTCGGTTTTGTTGAGTTCGATTTCAACAATGCGCTCAACGCCCTTGGCACCGATGACAACCGGCACGCCACAATAAACATCTTTCTGACCGTATTCACCGTTCAGATAGGCCGCACAAGGCAATACGCGTTTTTTGTCCTTGAGATAGCTTTCCGCCATGGCGATACCAGCAGTGGCAGGTGCGAAATAAGCAGAACCATTGCCCAGCAGGCCTACGATTTCAGCGCCGCCATCACGGGTACGCTGAACGATTTTGTCGAGGCGTTCCTTGGTGGTCCAGCCCATCTTGACCAGATCCGGCAGAGGAATACCGGCAACCGTGGAATAACGGGTCAGCGGCACCATGGTGTCGCCGTGGCCGCCCAAAACAAAAGCGGTCACATCTTCAACAGAGACCTTGAATTCTTCGGCGAGGAAATAACGGAAGCGGGCTGAATCCAGCACGCCAGCCATGCCAACGACCTTGTTGTGCGGCAGGCCACTGGCTTCGCGCAGAGCCCAAACCATGGCGTCCAGCGGGTTTGTAATACAGATCACAAAGGCGTTCGGGGCATTTTTCTTGATGCCTTCGCCGACCTGTTTCATGACGCTGGTGTTGATGCCCAGCAGGTCATCGCGGCTCATGCCCGGTTTGCGCGGGACACCGGCGGTGACGATGATGACGTCTGCGCCTTTTATGCCGGCATAGCTTTGCGTGCCTTTGAGATTGGAATCGAAGCCTTCAATCGGGGAAGACTGGGCCAGATCAAGGGCTTTGCCTTGCGGCACGCCTTTCGCGATGTCAAAGACGACGACGTCGCCAAGGTCTTTCAAGCCGGCCAAATGGGCGAGCGTGCCGCCAATATTACCGCCGCCAATCAATGCAATCTTGCTACGTGCCATATTCAGGGTCCTCCGGGGAGTTAGGTGAGTTCGTCGACTTTTCGTCGGGGGAAATAGTTCCAGAGGTAAGTAGCGCCAATCCGCCCCCCTCGCAAGGGTGAAACGGCTGAAAACCGCCAGATTTGAACCGCTCAAAAAGCAGGACATGCGGATATCGCGTGTAAGCCACTATTTTCACACCGCCAGCATTGATATTTGTGCCCGAACTGACTACATCGGCGGTTAACAACTTCTTTTATATATATATCAAACCAACGGATCAGCGCCCCATGACCACCGAAACACTCAATTTTCAGGCTGAAACAGCCAAGCTTCTGCATATTGTTGCCAATGCCCTGTACAGCGAAAAGGAAATCTTTTTACGGGAACTGATTTCCAACGCCTCGGACGCCTGCGACAAGCTGCGCTACGCCGCACTGACGAACGCCAGCCTGATGGCTGATGACGCGGAATTGCAAGTCACGCTGACAGTGGATGCGGACGCCAAAACCCTGACCATCGCCGACAACGGTATCGGCATGAGCCGTGATGAGCTGATCGAAAATCTCGGCACCATCGCCCGCTCTGGCACCAGCAACTTCATGGAACAGTTGACCGGCGACGACAGCAAAGACGTGGCCCTGATCGGCCAGTTCGGCGTTGGCTTTTATTCCGGCTTTGTGGTCTCCGAATCAGTGGACGTGACCAGCCACCGCGCCGGGGAAGATCAGGCCTGGACCTGGTCATCAGACGGCCTTGGTGAATTCACCATCGCGGAAGCCGAACAGGCCAGCCGCGGCACATCCATCACCCTGCACCTGAAAGACGAAGAAGGTGAATTCCTTGAAGCCCATCGTCTGCGCAGTGTGGTCAAGCGCTATTCAGATCATATCGCCATCCCGGTTATTCTGACCGCCATTGCCGCTGACCCAGTTGAAGAAGGCAGCGAAGACGACGCCGCCGAGGAGCCCCAGGACGAGAAGCTGAACGAAGCCTCGGCGCTATGGGCCCGCAACAAAAGCGACATAAAAAAAGAACAGTACACAGAGTTTTATCACCACGTGGCACACGCCTTTGACGAACCTTGGTCAACGGTCCATGTACGGGCTGAAGGCAAGATCGAATATACCATGTTGCTGTTCATTCCCGGCACACCCCCGTTTGATCTGTTCCACCCCGACCGGGCCAGCAAGCTGAAATTATATGTCAAACGCGTCTTCATTACCGATGACTGCGAAAACCTGATCCCGTCCTATCTGCGCTTCCTGCGTGGTGTGGTGGATTGTGAAGACCTGCCGCTGAATGTCAGCCGTGAGTTACTGCAAAACAGCCCGGTTCTGAACCACATCAAGAACGCCCTGACCAAACGCATCCTGAGCGATCTGGAAAAGAAAGCCACGAAGAAGCCGGAAGACTATGCCGTGTTCTGGAAGAACTTCGGCGCTGTCATGAAAGAAGGCATCTACGAAGACTTCGAACAGCGCGAGCGCCTGATGAAGCTGGCCCGTTTCACTTCAACGACCCAGGGTGATGCGCTGGTATCTCTGGAAGATTACGTCAGCCGCATGAAAGACAAGCAGACGGAAATCTATTACGCCACCGGCGACGACATCGAGATGGTCCGCAAAAGCCCGCAGTTGGAAGGTTATGCAGCGCGCGGTATCGAAGTGCTGTTGATGACCGACGCCGTGGATGATTTCTGGGTGCGCTCGGTCACTGATTTTGATGGCAAACCCTTGAAGTCTGTCACACAAGGTGGCACCGACCTGAACGACATCGCCCCGGAAGAAAACACAGAAGACAAACCGGAAGCCGCACCCGAAGGCGATACTTCTTCTCTGATCGTGTTGCTGAAACAGGAACTGGGCGATGCCGTCAAAGACGTCCGCACCACCGACCGTCTGGCCGAAAGCCCCGTTTGCCTGGTGGCCGACGAAGCCGACATCGATATCAACCTGGCCAAATTGCTGAAAGCCCAGGGCCAGGAATTGCCACCGTCTTCCCGCATCCTGGAAATCAACCCACGCCACGATCTGATCAAGTCCCTGGCCAAAGCCGCCACAGACGCCGGGGCCACCGACCGCCTGGCCGACGCAGCCCATCTGCTGCTGGATCAAGCCCGCATCCTGGAAGGCGACCCGGTCCCCGACCCCGCCGCCTTCGCCCGCCGCCTGTCCCAGGCCATGAGCGCCAAATTTGGCTAAACTGCTGAAATAAAACAAAGATTAAAGGCCTGCCCTCTCGGCGGGTCTTTTTTTGCGAAGAACATACGTTTTTTGCTTGTTTTTATGTTTTATGCGTGTACAATTAAATTTTGAGCGGTTAAACTTGTTGTTGCTGAATTTTCCCGCTCTGATCCCTGCATATAGGAATTTGGCCTAATTTATACTTCGGTCGAGCAAAAATATTCAATAGGAAAAACGATGCGCACAAGACGGAGACCTCTGATCACAACACTGATTTTAGCCGGCATCATCTTCGGCGGATATTACCTGTATTCAGGATATCTATCTCAAGAAGCCCGCTTTCAGAGCAGCGTAAAGACCAAGCTGGCCACACTCCAGCGCGGCGAGACAGTTTCTATCCCTCTTGCTTCATTTGAAGGTGATTGGAAGATTGCTTGTATCCTAGGGCCCTATCAAGGCGGTGAATTTCAGATTGGCAAGGAAAAAGCAGTTTCAACCTGGATACATACTCAGGCGAACTGGTCTCTCGAAGACATGCCAATGGCCATGGAAAATGAGTGGCTGATTGTGTTTGGTTTTGAGCAACTTGTATCAGCAATAAGTATCTCCCGGAAACACATCAGCATGAAAGAAAGTGACCGAAATATGAAACCTTGCTGGATGAAAAATGAAGTTGTTCGGGAACATATACGAATTGAAATCGATTCCGTTTTGTTCGTTTTTAAGACAGGAGACAGTTGATACCGTCATACAAACAAGGGCGAATCAATCACACCAACAATACCGGGGTTGGATTCGGAATAACGCCGTTGGAATTTCGGTGGCTCAGAGGACACCACAAGAGGATATCGCCAAAACAGTCGCGCATGCAGTGAAGGCCGGTGTTACGGTCAACGATCCCTTTAATGAGAACTTGACAGATACAAACAGGCCCACCGTTACGTCTTTTCTGGACGCAACAGATTTGTTCAATTTTGAAAATCAGATTGCCACCCAACAGCGGGCGAAAGCAAATCAAAATACTGTTGCTGCATCGAACCCGGCAGAAGTCTCGGACAATTCAATGGGTACGCCAACTGCTTCCCAAGGACCCCAAGGCTACTTCGGCGATCCAACTTATTCTGGTGCTGGTTTTCAGGGCGTAGGCACGTCGGGATACGGGGCACCAGCAAATGGTGACAACGGTAGTTCAGCTTCGGCAGGCGGCAATAACAATGGTGCGGACTATTCTGGTTCGGCTGACAACGGGTTCGCGGGTGATTTCGGTGACGGACATGCGGATGTCGCAGGTCAAGCCGGGGGTTACGACGGTGGCTGGGGCTGGCCCGTCATCCTCGATCTCAACAACGACGGAAACATAAGAATCATTCCCCTCTCCCATTCCACTGCTCGGTTCGACATAGCGAGTACAGGCTCACGACAGGTGCTGGCGTGGCCGGGGCCAGAGGAAGGGTTGTTTGTTTATGACCGGGACGGGGATCGGCTGATCTCGCATAAAGATGAGATCGCCTTCAAGGATTATCTGGCGACGGCCAAAACTGATCTGGAGGGGTTGGCCTGGTTTGACCAATTGGCCCAGGGCGGTAACGCCGATGGTGTACTGGATGAACGTGACGCGGCGTGGTCCAAGTTTGGCATCTGGCGGGATGCGGATCAGGATGGTGAGACGGATGCGGGTGAATTGCAGATGACGGGTGAAGGCGGGTTAAAATCCCTGAACCTGACGTCAGACCAGCAACCACGCGATGCGGGGCCGGATGCAAAGATCTTTGGCAAGGGCACGTTCGAATATTTCGACCGCGACGGCATCATACAGACGGCAGACGCCTATGATGTTGCCCTGCAATATGAAAAGGAAAAATCCCTGGCTAATGCCTTGTACCCCACCATGGATGTGAACAGACGCAGCCTGCCGCCGCTGGTGCGCCGCGATGGCCAAGAACTGTCACGCGGTGAAAAGGTTTATCCCATGATGGGGTATGATGAAAACATCTACGAGCCCTGGCCCGACTGGGCGGTCGACCGTTTCCTGAAACATTATCCGGATCAGGCGGACAAACTCGTCAGCTCTCGCCGCTGACAATATCCACAGGTCTAAAATCCGCGAAAGTCTGAGAATTCGTCGACGGCGACACGTTCGGTTTCCAGGCTGTTGACGGGGGCAGACATGTCGGCGACGCCCAGCGACATGCCACTGGCCAAGCGCTGGGTATCGTCCAACCCCAAGGCAGCGTGCACCAGATCGGCATAATGCAGGAAGGCCCCTTGCGGGCATGTATCCAGGCCTTCCTGTTTCGCCACCAGCATGACATTTTGCATGAACATGCCAAGGTCCAGCCAACTGGCCTGATCAAGGTCTTCGTCGACAACAAAGAACAGGCCCACGGGCGCACCAAAAAATTCATAGTTGCGACCATGCTGGGCCCACATGGCCGGCTTGTCGCCTTTTTCAATGCCCAGCTTGGCATACATGTCATAGCCTACTTTGCGTCGTCGGGAGAGATAGGGTTCGGCCCATCGGCGCGGCATCTTGGTGTCTTTCGGGGCGTCTGCCTTTGCTTCCTCAAGACGGTAATCCATGATCGCCTTTGTGACTTTGGCCTGATCGTCGCCAGTTACCACAATCACCTTCCAAGGCTGAATATTCGTGCCCGAAGGTGCCCGTGAGGCAATTTCCAGGATGCGGTGGACGGTCCCTTGAGGCACCGGGTCAGGCAAAAATTCGCGCATCGAGCGACGACCGGCAATCGCGTCATCCAGTTTCATGTTTTTTTCCGTGAAATATTCAGGCGGGGCTGGCCTTATTAGAACCCGTATAATCAGGCTCTGCAATCAGTCAGCGTCAATTAAGCCAGTGAGGCACTGGACTACTTCAGCCAGTGCTGTTTGGCTGCCAACACAGGCCCCTGCCCTTTGGCCTGGACCACGATCACATAACCGTCGCGTTTTTGCATGGTGATCTGATCATGGCGAATATTGAAACTGCGGTCGCCACCATCCCAGCGCCCCAGCAAGCGCACATCGCGCACGACATTGGTATAGGCCAGTTTGTTGCCACTGTTTTCACCGCGCTGCACGGCAACTTCATGGCGACGATCAAAGGCAAACAACCAGGCCTCACAATCCCCATCCCCATTGCCGGAAACGGTTAGTTTCAGACCTTCGCCTGTTTTTTGAATATGGATTTTAGCGTCTGAGGCTACCCTGCCTTTTGCTTGGTTGATGGCGACCAGAATGCGGTGTTCATCCGATCCGACATAATGTTCCTGGCCACCCAGAACCAGTTGCGGCGTATAGACATTTCGCTGACCCAGAGATTTGGCATAGTCATATTGCCGGGCGGTCGTGACCTTGCTGGCGAAGGTATCTTTCCAGCCGATATAGTCCCAGTAATCAACATGAAAACTGAGGGCGATAACGTCGTCTTCTTTGGCCAATTTACCCAGAATTTTATCGGCAGACGGGCAGGAGGAACAGCCCTGGCTGGTGAACAGTTCCAGTACCACGGGTGATTTTGATTTCGCGGTAGCAGGCGACGCAAACATCATTGTTGCGACCAGTATTAAACCAATTGTGCGTAGAATCATTGAAGTCATTGTTCCGATCCCGGGCCAGGCTGATCTGGCTAGACGCCGAGTTGTAAGCCAATCAATTGAGGCGTGCGAATCACATTCGGGTGACAAAAAGGTGATGAAGTTGCTAGACTACCCCGGTACAAAGCTACCAAGTTTCAGATAAAAGGAAGTTCTGTGAAACAATCCGTCGAGCGTGTTCAGACCGGTGTGCGTCTGGAAAAAAGAATTTTGAAAGTGCTGAAGGCCGTGGCCGAGTACAAGGATATCTCGCTAGGTGATTTGCTGGAAGGTATTGTCCTGCATGCCTTTGAAGGCAAGATCCCGTTTGAAGGCAAAAGCCTGGAGGACATCGCAAACCTGAAACAGGTCTATGATCTGGACCTGACGGCCGCCGACAGTCATAACTTGCAGGACAAATAGAACCCGTCCAATTATTTCGGCCACAAAAAAGGGCGGGGAAATCCCCGCCCTGATCCGTTTTGATTTTGCGATACCTTACGCAGCGAGGTTCCTGAGCACATAGTGCAGGATGCCGCCGTTGCGATAATAATCCACTTCATCTTCCGTATCGATCCGGCACAGCAATGTGATCTCTTCGCTGCTGCCATCGGCGCGGGTGATTTTGCAGGCCACGTCCATACCCGGTGTGATGCCATCGGCAACGCCGGTGATGTCAAAGACTTCGGTGCCATCCAGCTTCAGGGTTTTGCGATCCTGGCCATCTTTGAACTGCAAAGGCAGGATGCCCATGCCGACCAGGTTGGAGCGGTGAATACGCTCGAAGCTTTCAACGATCACGGCCTTCACACCCAGCAACATGGTGCCTTTGGCGGCCCAGTCACGAGATGAGCCGGTGCCATATTCCTTGCCACCAACGATGACCAATGAAACGCCATCAGCTTCATATTTCATGGCCGCATCATAGATGGACATCTGCTCGCCTGAAGGTTGGTGACGGGTGATGCCGCCTTCAGTGCCCGGTGCCATTTCGTTGCGCAAACGGATGTTGCCAAAGGTGCCGCGCATCATGACTTCATGGTTGCCACGGCGAGAGCCATAAGAGTTGAACTCACGCGATGGCACCTGATTGCTGACAAGATATTCACCAGCCGGGGTTTCTTCCTTGAAAGAACCGGCTGGCGAGATGTGATCTGTGGTAATGGAATCGCCCAGCAAGGCCAACTCACGGGCCCCGGTGATATCCGAGAACGTGCCGGGTTCCATGCCCATACCTTCAAAGTAAGGCGGCTTTTGCACATAGGTTGAAGTCATGTCCCAGCCATAAGTCAGGCCTTCGTCAGGCACGATGGCCTGCCATTCTTTAGTACCGGCGAAGACATCGGCGTAACGCGCCTGGAAGCTTTCACGGGTGACACTTTTGGCGACGGCGGCCTGCACTTCAGCAGTAGTTGGCCACACGTCCGACAGATAAACCGGGTTGCCATCTTTGCCCTTGCCCAGAGGCTCGGTCATGATGTTTTTGCGCATGCTGCCTGCCAGGGCGTAAGCCACAACCAGTGGCGGGGAAGCCAGATAGTTGGCTTTCACATGCGGGTTTACCCGGCCTTCAAAGTTACGGTTACTGGAAACCACAGCGGCAGCGACCATGTCACCATCGGTGATGGCCTTGGCGATGGGCTCATCCAGCGGACCGGAGTTGCCGATACAGGTCATGCAGCCATAACCCACCAGGTTAAAACCAAGTTCGTCGAGGGGGTCCTGCAAACCGGCTTTGACCAGGTAATCGGTCACAACCTTGGAACCAGGGGCCAGCGAGGTCTTGACCCATGGCTTGACCCTCAGGCCCTTGGCGACAGCTTTTTGCGCCACCAGACCAGCGGCGATCATGACGCCCGGGTTTGATGTGTTGGTACAGCTGGTAATGGCAGCCAGAACAACGTCACCATTTTTCATGTCGTATGATTCGCCGTCAACTTCTTGCGGCATGTCAGCCCGGTCGGCAATGTCAAAGACTTCGTCCAGGGCAGTGGTAAATGCCTGATCGGCACCGGCCAGGGCAATCCAGTCCTGCGGACGCTTGGGACCGGAGATCCCCGGCACGACGGATGAAATATCCAGTTCCAGAGTAGACGTGAACAAAGGATCAGGCGTATCGGCATCGCGCCACATGCCTTGTGCCTTGGCATAGGCTTCGACCAGGGCAATGCGATCTTCGTCACGACCGGACAGGTGCATGTAGTTCAGGGTTTCCTGATCGATGGGGAAGAAGCCGCAGGTGGCACCATATTCAGGGGCCATGTTGGCGATGGTCGCGCGGTCAGCCAGGGACAGCACGTCCAGGGCCGGGCCGTAGAATTCCACGAACTTGCCGACGACGCCTTTGGCGCGCAGCATTTCAACAACCTTCAGCACCAGATCGGTGGCCGTGATACCTTCGGACATTTCACCGGTCAACTTGAAGCCAACAACTTCTGGCAACAACATGGAAACCGGCTGGCCCAACATGGCAGCTTCAGCTTCAATACCGCCCACTCCCCAACCCAGAACGGCAAGGCCGTTGACCATGGTGGTGTGACTGTCGGTGCCGACCAGGGTATCGGGGTAAGCGATTTCGGTGCCGTCTTCATCGGCAGTCCAGACGACCTGAGCCAGATATTCCAGGTTGACCTGGTGGCAGATACCCGTTCCCGGCGGTACAACGCGGAAGTTATCAAAGGCTTCCTGGCCCCAGCGCAAGAAGGCATAGCGTTCAGCATTGCGCTTCATTTCAGCCGCAACGTTTTCGTCAAAGGCTGTGTCGGTGCCGTATTTGTCGACCATGACCGAGTGATCGATGACCAGGTCAACAGGCGACAGCGGGTTAATCTTTTTGGCGTCGCCGCCCAGATCGTTCATGGCATCGCGCATGGCGGCCAGATCAACCACAGCCGGCACACCGGTGAAATCCTGCATCAGGACGCGGGCCGGACGATAGGCGATTTCACGATCTGACTTCTGATCTTTCAGCCAACCCACCAAAGCCTTGGCATCATCCGTCACAACCGTGCGGCCATCTTCATAGCGCAACAGGTTTTCCATCAAGACCTTCAGGGAAAATGGCAGTTTTGAAAAATCGCCAAGTTCAGCGGCGGCCGCTGCCAGACTGAAGTAATCGTATGAGCGTTCGCCCACTTTTAATGTGCGTCGGGTCTTTAAGGTATCCTGACCGGAAGTCGTCACGTCGGTTCTCCTTGGCCCGGCATTGTAGGGCCTGTATTAATGGGTGATCCGCCAGTCAAAACAGTATTTCCAGACTGGTGTATTGTTGGCGTGTTTTTACGCTTCCAGGGACAGGAATTCAAGAAGGACGACAACGATGACAGTATTGGTAGAGAAAAAGGGTCCGGTGACAACAGTTATCCTCGACCGCCCGGAGGTGAGAAACGCAGTGGATCGACCCACGGCTGAGGCCCTCGCCGACGCCTTTCGCGCCTTCGATGCGGACGAAAGCGCGAAAGTGGGCGTCTTGTGGGGCAAGCACGGTACTTTTTGCGCCGGAGCCGACCTGAAAGCCTTTGCCGAAGGGCCAGACGGGCCGCGAACCAGTCGACTGGAACCCGATGGCGATGCCCCCATGGGTATTTCTCGCCTTCACCTTGGCAAGCCGGTTATTGCGGCCATATCCGGCCATGCAGTGGCGGGCGGGCTGGAACTTGCCTTGTGGTGTGACATGAGAATAGCAGAAGAAGATGCTGTTTTCGGCGTCTTTTGCCGCCGTTGGGGTGTACCACTGATTGACGGTGGCACTGTCCGACTGCCGCGCATTGTCGGTATGGGCAGGGCCCTCGACCTGGTGTTAACCGGACGTGAAGTTGGGTCTGAGGAAGCCTTGATGATGGGCCTTGCCAACCGGGTCGTCCCGAACGGCACCGCCCGTGAGGCGGCCGAAGCCCTTGCACTGGAGCTAAGTAAATTGCCGCAAACCTGTATGTTATCAGACCGTGCCTCCGTCTATGAACAGCAGGGTCGCAGCCTGGACGATGCCATGGCCAAGGAATTTCAGTTGGGCAAGTCAGCGCTTGAGCAGGAAGCCACAGGCGGCGCGCGACGTTTTGCCGCGGGGGAAGGACGGCATGGGGAGAAGGCAACATGATCAAAACAGAATTTGTTTACAGCGCAAGAATCACAATTGGCGACGTCCAGGAGCTGGGTGAGATACATGCCGGGCGACGCCGGATTATTCCCATCACCGGCGGCAGTTTTGAAGGTCCCCAATTATCAGGCACCATTTTACCGGGCGGGGCCGATTGGCAGATCGTCCGCCGCGATGGCAGCGCCTTTCTGGAAGCCAGATACACCATGCAAACCACAAATGGCGCCCTGATTTACGTGGAGAACAAGGGCTACCGACACGGGCCGGCAGACGTTATGGCGCGCGTCGCCCAGGGTGAAACAGTAGACCCTGCCTTGTATTACATGCGTACGACACCCTTTTTTGAAACATCTGATCCACAATTGAACTGGCTTAATCATACAATTTGTGTTTGCACAGGCGCACGGGAAGCCGATTGTGTGAAGCTGGATGTCTATGCAGTCCTCTGATCAAACAGGTAAATAAATGCTGGAAACTGAATCATTCCGCCGGGTTGCACCGACATGCAAAATGGCTATTGTTGGCGTGAAATCGTTACTTGAGAGTTTTCTCAAGCGTACTTAGTTGATTACCAGAACAAGAACCGGCAAACGGTCGTTCAGGGAGAAGCACCAAAAGCGTGACAAATCGTCCGCAACACAGCCGTTCGACAGGCAAGCCCGACAGCGTTTTCAACGCTGTTTTTGGCTCTGTAGACCCGTGTATTTTCGGCAAACCCCTGTGCCTGAGCCGACGCGTTACTTTATTTCTGATATTCCCAAATTTCACACCCCTTGCAGCCGGAGCCCGGGCATGACTGACAGGCAGGATTCACTTTCAAGCCTCGATACATTTCCAAAACTACTTTTGGACCATGGTATTAACCGACCGAACCGGGTCGCCTTGCGCGAAAAGGATCTGGGCATTTGGCTGACCTGGGATTGGTCACAAGTTGTTGAAAATGTACGCTCGCTGGCTTGTGGACTGGCCAGTTTTGGCTTTGAACGCGAAGACAAGGTTGCCATCGTTGGCGACAACCGGCCGGAACTGTACATGGCCATGATGGCCATTCAGTCACTGGGTGGTATTCCCGTGCCGGTTTATCAGGATTCTGTTGCCGAAGAGATGCAATATGTTCTGGAGCATGCCGAGGTCAAATTTGCCATCGTCGAGAACCAGGAGCAGGCTGACAAGGTCCTGTCCGTTCAAGACCGCTGCCCGAACCTGACCAGCATTATCTATAATGACCCGCGTGGCATGCGCCACTATCGCCAGTCTGACTTGTTTGCCTACAAGGAAGTTCAGGCTCGCGGCCATCAGTTCGACAAAAACAATCCGGATTATTTTCTGGATGAAATCGCCAAAGGCAAGGGCGCTGATGTTGGCGTCATGCTTTATACGTCCGGCACCACTGGCCGGCCCAAAGGCGTCATGTTGTCCTATGACAATGTCATCATTACCTGCCGCAATGCCAATGCGCGTGAGCGTTTCCGCGATACGGACGACGTGCTTGCGTATTTGCCCATGGCCTGGGTTGGCGATCACGCAATTTCCTATGGCCAGGCGCTGTGTGCAGGCTATTCCGTCAGCTGCCCGGAAAGTTCTGACACAGTAATGATTGATCTGCGCGAGCTGGGACCAACCTCATTTTTCGCGCCACCACGTATATTTGAAAATATCCTGACAAATGTCATGGTGCGCATGGAAGACGCGGCACCGATCAAGCGCAAGATTTTCGCTTATTTCATGGGCGTCGCCAAAAAATCCGGCACTAAATTGCTGGAAAGCAAACCTGTACCGCTTTTAGATCGCATCATGTATAGCATCGGCAAAATCCTGGTTTTTGGTCCCTTGCGGGATACCCTGGGTTTTTCCAACATCCGCATTGCTTATACCGGTGGTGAAGCCATTGGCCCGGAACTGTTTGAATTCTATCGCTCGATCGGCGTCAACCTGAAGCAGTTGTATGGCCAGACCGAAGCCACTGTTTACGTCACTATTCAGCCTGACGATGAAGTGAACGTTGAAACCGTTGGCACCCCTGTCCCTGATTGTGAAATCAAGATTGACGAAGCAACCAAGGAAGTTCTTTATCGCAGCCCCGGCGTCTTTGTCGGCTATTACAAAAACGAAGAAGCCACGCGCGAGACAAAAACCGAAGATGGCTGGGTCCACACGGGCGATGCCGGCTACATTGATGACGACGGACATGTGCGCATCATTGATCGTGCCAAGGACGTGGGCAAGTTAAATGACGGCACTATGTTTGCCCCCAAGTTCCTGGAAAACAAATTAAAATTCCACGCCAACATTCGTGAAGCGGTTACTTTTGGCGATGGAAAAGATTATGTCACCGCTTTCATCAACATTGATCTGGATTCAATGGGCAACTGGGCCGAGCGCAACAATCTGAATTATGGCAGCTACGTTGATCTGGCGAACCGTGATGAAGTCTATGCGATCATCAAAGGCAACATTGAAGAATCCAATCGCAGTCTGGCCGCCGACCCAAGTCTGGCAGGCTCACAAGTCAAGCGCTTTCTGATTTTGCACAAGATGCTGGATGCCGATGATGGCGAATTGACCCGGACCGGCAAAATCCGTCGCAAGATCGTCTTCGAGCGTTATGACGATTTGATTGAAGCGCTGTATTCCGACAAGGACCTTATCCCTATTGAAGCCAAGGTCACGTTTGAGAACGGCAAAGAAGGCGTTATCAAAGCTGAACTGAAAATCCGTGATACGGAAGTTTATTCGTCCGTGCAAAAAGCCAGCTAGTTGATGGCAAAACAACCGATGACAATTAGATCGCAAGAAACAAATCAAAAATTCGGAGCAATTACCCCGAAATGACTGAGACAAGAAATATCGGCGATACACTCCTGAAAGTAGACAATATCAGTCTGTCTTTCGGCGGTGTCAAAGCCATCACCGGCGTTAGTCTGGAGATCAGGGAGCGTGAGATTTGCGCTATCATTGGTCCGAACGGTGCCGGCAAAACATCCATGTTGAATGTGATCAACGGGTTTTATCACCCCCAGGAAGGCACCATCACCTTTGGTGGTGAAGTGCGCCGTAAGATGCGCCCACATCTGGCGGCACAGGGCGGCATTGCCCGAACCTTCCAGAATGTGGCTTTGTTCACCGGCATGTCGACCCTGGACAACATCATGACCGGGCGAAACCTGAAGATGAAACGGAACTTCCTGTGGCAGGCCATTAATATCGGCCCGGCCCGCAAGGAAGAGCTGGAACATCGTGAATTTGTTGAACGCATCATCGATTTCCTTGAGATCGAGGCCATTCGCAAGACACCTGTTGGACGGCTTCCTTATGGCTTGCAAAAGCGGGTCGAACTGGGCCGGGCGTTGGCAGCAGAACCAAAGCTGTTGTTGCTGGACGAGCCTATGGCCGGGATGAATGTTGAGGAAAAAGAGGACATGTGCCGCTTTATCCTGGATACCAACGATGAATTTGGAACCACTATCGGTTTGATCGAACATGACATGGGCGTGGTGATGGATTTGTCGGACCACGTTGTGGTTCTGGACCATGGTGAAAAAATTGCTGACGGTGTGCCGGATGTTGTCCGGGCCGATCAGAACGTCATTGATGCCTATCTGGGCGTTGCGCACGAATAATTACGAGGCTGCCGGAATTCCCGGCAGCATGGGAGCTTCGCTGAAACGATGGAAGTATTAAACGCAATATTCGTCCTGCCCTTTGTGGACATGTTCTCCGAGCCAATTTTTTTCGCCGAAGTAGTTGTTGGCGGGTTGTTGACCGGTGTGATGTATTCTCTGGTGGCGCTGGGGTTTGTGCTGATCTTCAAGGCCTCAGGCGTGTTCAACTTTGCCCAGGGTGCCATGGTGCTGTTTGCCGCCCTGACCCTTGTGGGCTTGATGGAAAAGGGCGTGCCGGTCTGGCTGGCCCTGATCATCGCAGCTGGCGTTATGGTTATTGTCGCGGTCATCATTGAAAAGCTGGTGCTGCGTCCGCTGGTCAATCAGCCAGACATTATTCTGTTCATGGCCACCATCGGCATCACCTTCTTTCTGGAGGGATTTGGCGAAACGGTCTGGGGATCGGACATTCATCGCCTGGACGTTGGAATCCCGGATGCGCCTTTCGAAATCGGCGGCATGCTGCTGAACGAATTTGACATCTGGGCGGCGGCCATTGGCGCTGCCATGGTTGGCGGGCTGGCGCTGTTTTTCCGCTACACGGTTATTGGTCGCGCCCTGCGCGCCGTGGCCGACGACCACCAGGCAGCCCTGTCTGTGGGCATCCCCCTGAAGACCATCTGGATTGTTGTCTGGTCTGTCGCCGGTTTTGTTGGCCTGGTTGCGGGTATCATGTGGGGCACAAAAAGTGGCGTGCAGTTCTCGCTGTCGCTGATTGCTCTGAAAGCCCTGCCGGTTCTGATCCTGGGCGGCTTCACATCGATCCCTGGTGCCATTGTTGGTGGCCTGATCATCGGTGTGGGCGAAAAAGTTGCAGAAATTTATTGGGGCCCGCTCATCGGCGGTGCCATTGAAAACTGGTTTGCCTACATGTTGGCGCTTGTCTTCCTGCTGTTCCGGCCCCAGGGGCTGTTCGGCGAAAAGATCATTGAGAGGGTTTAGACCACATGTTGTATCGTGAATCAGGTCAGTACAAAACAAACTACGCCGACGACCAGGCGATCTTCCCGCTAAAGCAAGACCGCTGGCTGATGGCCATTGCCCTGGTTGTTGCTTTTGTCGTGATCCCCCTGACCTCCAGCGAATATATGCTGCAGGCCGTGATCATTCCATTCCTGATTTTTGCCCTGGCGGCAATTGGTCTCAATTTGCTGGCGGGTTACTGCGGCCAGATTTCTCTTGGTACAGGCGGCTTCATGGCCGTGGGCGCTTATGCAGCCTATAAGCTGGCCACCAGTTTCCCGGACCTGAACATGATTGTTGTGTTTCTGCTGTCCGGTGTGGTTGCGGCATTTGTCGGCATCATGTTTGGCATTCCCAGTCTGCGTATCAAGGGCTTTTATCTGGCAGTGGCAACACTGGCTGCCCAGTTCTTTTTGCAGTGGTTGTTCAACAAGGTGGCCTGGTTCTATAACTACAATCCATCTGGCACGATCACAGCCCCGCCGCGGGAGATGTTCGGCTTTATGATTACCGGGCCAGCCGCCACTGCCGAAGCCAGGTATATGATCACGCTTGTCGTCGTCGTCGTTCTGGCCCTGGTGGCCAAGAACCTGACACGGGGTCACATCGGGCGATCCTGGATGGCAATCCGCGACATGGACATTGCCGCAGAAATTATCGGCATTCGCCCCTTGCACGCCAAACTGTCGGCCTTTGCCATCTCGTCATTCTATTGTGGTGTTGCCGGTGCCCTGTTTGTCTTCACGTGGCTGGGTTCCGTCGAAACGGAAGCTTTTGCCATTACGGTTTCATTCCAGGTTCTGTTCATGGTCATTATCGGCGGCCTTGGCAGTATCCTGGGCTCATTCATCGGCGCTGCCTTTATTACGGCTGTACCTATCTTACTGACAAATGCACCGCAGTTCTTTGGCTTTAATATGCCGATCGACTTGCAGAAGCACTTCGAAGTCATGATATTTGGTGTTTTGATTATTTTCTTTGTGATTGTCGAGCCGCATGGCTTGGCGCGCCTGTGGCAAATCGCCAAGGAAAAACTGAGATTGTGGCCTTTCCCTTATTAGGGCAGGTCATAAAGCAGACCCGGAACATCCGTCAGATACTCAAAACAGAAAATTTGGTCTGACGGGGTTCTTGAGTTAGGGTTAAAGGAGGCAGGGCAACCTGTCCAACAACAGGGAGGATCTAAGTAATGAACTTGAAAAAAACTCTTGTGGCTGCGATGGGCGCAGCTATTCTGGCAGCCCCGCTGGTCGCGGCTCCAGTACTTTCTTCAACGGCTGAGGCAGCCGGGGAACAGTTTTTCCCGCTGATCATTTATCGCACAGGCCCTTATGCCGTGGGCGGTATTCCATTGGCCAACGGCTATGGTGATTATCTGAAACTGTTGAACGCCCGTGACGGCGGCATCAATGGCGTCAAGATCAAGTTTGAAGAGTGCGAAACACAGTACAACACCAAAGTTGGTATTGAGTGTTACGAAAAACTCAAGAACAAGGGTGATGTGGGTGCTTCCGTATTCAACCCGAACTCAACAGGCATTACCTATGCCTTGATCCCCAAGACACCGATTGACAAGGTTCCCGTGCACTCCATGGGTTATGGTCGTACAGCAGCCGGTGATGGCCGTGTATTTCCTTGGGCCTTTACCTTCCCGACCTCATACTGGTCGCAAGCTGCAGCTTTCATCAACTATGTTGGTGAGCGCGAAGGCGGGAAAAATAATCTGAAGGGCAAGAAGATTGCCTTCATCTATCACAACTCCGGTTATGGTAAAGAGCCTCTGCCAACCTTCACCAAGCTGTCTAAAAAATACGGTTATGACTTCAAAGCCCTTGCTGTTGACCACCCAGGTCAAGAACAAAAAGCAGCATGGCTTCAGGTTCGCCGTTACAAGCCAGACTATGTCTTCCTGACAGGTTGGGGCGTCATGAACCAGGTGGCTATCAAAGAAGCCGCTGCCATTCGTTTCCCAATGGATCATTTCATTGGCAACTGGTGGTCAGGTGCCGAAGCTGATGTATTGCCAGCTGGCAAGTCAGCAATTGGCTATATTGCAGCAACCTTCAATCAGCCAGGTGCTGGCACTCAGGCACATGGTGACATCGTCAAGCACGTTTATGGTGGCGATAACGCTGCGGCCAACAAAGCCCAAATCGGTCAAGTTCTGTACAATCGTGGCATCATCAACGCCATTTACGATACAGAAGCTGTTCGTACAGCCATGGGCAAATATGGCAACACAGCCATGTCCGGCGAGCAAGTCCGCTGGGGTCTGGAAAACCTGAACCTGACGGAAGCCCGCATTGCTGAGCTTGGCGTCAAAGGCTTCATGGGTCCGATTTCGATTTCCTGCGCTAACCACGAAGGTGGTGGCAAGGTGATGTTCCAGCAGTGGAGCGGTACCGAGTGGAAAATCGTCAAGGGTTGGACAGATACAATGCAAGACATGATCCGTCCAATGATTGAAGAAGCCGCGGCAGCTTTTGCCAAGGAAAACAAGATTACACCACGTAAGTGCTAGGGCAATTTCAAAGAAAACAGTCTCTCTGTTTTCGGCAAAAATTGCTAAATATCAATAAGCTGGACGTTTTCAATGACTCGATTGTCATTGAGAACGCTCCGGTGTCGTCAAATACGCAGTTGGTAACCTCGAAATTCGGAGCTGAATAAATGAGCGAAGACGGAAACATGCTTTTGAGCGTCAAAAATATTGAGGTGGTTTATAACCACGTCATTCTGGTGCTGAAGGGCGTTTCTCTCGAGGTTCCCGAGGGGGGCATTGTTGCCCTCCTCGGTGCCAACGGTGCCGGTAAATCAACCACCCTGAAATCCATCTCCAACCTGCTGCGTGCAGAACGCGGCGATGTGACCAAGGGCACCATTGAATATATGGGTGAACAGGTCGACAGCCTGACCCCTAATGCACTGGTCAGCAAGGGCGTCATCCAGGTTATGGAAGGCCGCCATTGTTTTGAACATCTGACCGTCGAGGAAAACCTGCTGACAGGCTCCTACACCCGCAAGGATGGACGAGCTGCTGTGCAGAGGGACCTGGACATGGTCTACAGTTATTTCCCGCGCCTTGTTGATCGCCAGACGTCATTAGCCGGATATGTGTCCGGCGGCGAACAACAAATGGTTGCCATTGGCCGCGCCTTGATGGCAAAGCCCAAACTGATTTTGCTGGATGAGCCGTCCATGGGACTGGCCCCGCAGTTGGTTGAAGAAATTTTTGAAATCGTCCATCGCTTGAACAAGGACGAAGGCGTCAGCTTCTTGCTCGCAGAACAGAACACATCGGTCGCTTTGCGCTACGCCAGTTATGGCTACATTCTGGAAAATGGTCGCATCGTCATGGATGGCGATGCCGACAAACTGGCCAGCAACGAAGACGTGAAGGAATTCTATCTTGGCATGGCCGCGGGCGAACGCAAAAGCTTCCGCGATGTCAAACATTATCGCCGCCGCAAACGCTGGCTGGCCTGATCCAACGACTTTTTCTGTGCCCGGATCAAATGGTCCGGGCACATTTGTTTTAACGACCCTTTTTTTAACGACTTAACCGCCAGAGGCCAAAATTATGTCCCACCAGGAATTTTACGACGACCTTGAAATCCGTGATCCAGAGGTGCGTGAAAAAGAACAGATGGCTGCCTTAAGTGAGCAGGTAGCCTGGGCCAAAGCCAAGGCGCCCTATTTCAGTGAAATTCTCAAGGACGTGGATGCGGCTGACATCACAAGCCTGGAAGCTCTGGCCACCCTGCCCGTCACCCGCAAATCTGATTTGATCGAACGCCAGGCAAAGGAAACGCCCTTTGGTGGATTGAATGCGGAAGCTGTTGCGGACATTACCTGGATTCATCAGTCCCCTGGCTATATTTACGAGCCTGGTGGCAATGTGTCTGATTACTGGCGCGTGGCTCGCAGTTTCTGGGCTGCCGGTATGCGGCCAGGCCAGATCGTTCACAACACTTTTTCCTATCACCTGACCCCGGCTGGCATGATCATGGAAGCCGGCGCCCGGGCCATTGGCTGTCCGGTTTTTCCGGGCGGGACGGGCAACACCGAACAACAAATTGCTGCCATGATGCACCTGAAGCCCCAGGCCTATGCCGGCACGCCGTCCTTCCTGAAGATCCTGCTCGACAAGGCGGCGGAAAAAGGTATTGAACCCTCCTACAAATCAGCTTCGGTGGGTGGCGAAGCCCTGTTGCCCCCGGTTCGCCAGGCGATCATTGATCATGGCGTTACAGTGCTGCAGGGATACGCCACGGCTGAACTGGGGTCCATTGCCTACGAATCAAAAGCCATGGAAGGCATGATCATCGAAGAAAATGCTCTTGTAGAAATCGTCCGCCCGGGCAGTGGTGAAGTTTTGCCGGATGGCGAAGTGGGCGAGGTTGTTGTCACCATCATCAACAAAACCTATCCGCTCACGCGTTTTGCAACCGGCGACCTGTCTGCCATCCTGCCTGGCCAAAGCCCCTGTGGACGAACGAACAAACGTATCAAGGGCTGGATGGGCCGGGCCGATCAGACCACAAAAATAAAGGGTATGTTTGTGCACCCGGCTCAGGTTAACCAAACCATCGCCCGCCACCCGGAAATCAGGAAAGGTCGCCTTGTTGTTGCGAATGTTGACGGCAAGGACATCATGACCCTGCAATGTGAAGTCGACGGCGCGCCCGAAGGTCTGACCGACGCCATTGCGGCCAGCTTGCAATCGGTCAGTAAATTAAGCGGCCATGTCGAAATTGTCGCACCCGGCAGCCTCGCCAATGACGGCAAGGTTATTGACGACGTGCGTTCATACGAATAGGCCTGGTCAAGGACGAACTGCCAGTGGCGATATCTCCTGGACTTGAGCAACGGACAAATTGAATGAGTTTCTCAGGACATAACCTCACCTGTATTCGCGGTGAACGCGTGGTCTTTCGAGACCTGGGGTTTTCCGTGGAACCTGGCAATGCCTTACTGTTACGCGGTCCCAATGGCAGCGGCAAGTCGACCCTGCTGCGTCTGGCGGCTGGCTTTCTGAAACCCGAGCAGGGCCATCTGACCTATACCCACAGCGACGGTAGCGAAGACCGGGATGTGGAAACATTTCGCGAGCATATTCATTATGTCGGCCACCTTGACCCGGTGAAGCCAGCCTTTACGGTTTTTGAAAATCTTGAATTCTGGTCCGGTTTTGAAGGCAACCCCGACCCCAAATCAGGCGCTGAAGAAGCTCTGGATCGTATGGCCCTGACCCACATCGCCGATGTGCCCGGCCGATACCTTTCAGCCGGTCAGCGCAGGCGGTTGAATATTGCCCGCATCGCTGCCGCCAAAAAGCCGGTCTGGTTGCTGGATGAACCTTCGGTCTCTCTGGATGATGCATCTGTCGCCTTGTTGGCCAAACTGATTGCCGACCACCGGGCGGAAGGCGGCATGGTCATCGCTGCCACCCATATTGATTTAGGCTTCGAGAGCAGCGAAACCCTGGTCCTTGCCCCGGCCCAGATGCCCGAGTACGCCTTATGAACCGGTTTTTCAGCCTTGTGCGCCGGGACGTGTCACTGGCTTTTCGTCAGGGCAGTGCCAGCACCATGGTCGTCATGTTCTTTGTCCTGACTGTAACCCTGTTTCCATTGGGCGTCGGACCAGAGGCCAATATTCTGCAACGCATTAGTTCAGGCGTTTTGTGGGTGGCAGCCATGTTGGCCTCCATGTTGTCGCTGGACCGGTTATTCCAGGCTGATTTCGAAGACGGTAGCCTGGACCTTCTGACCCTGGGTTCTTTGCCCCTGGAGGTTACCGTTTTGGCCAAATGCCTGGCCCACTGGCTGACGACAGGCCTGCCCTTAATCATCATCGCGCCCGTGCTGGGGGTGTTGTTGCATCTGGAACCATCAGGGTTTGTCACACTAATGATCACCATGTTGCTGGGCACGCCAACCCTCAGTCTGATCGGCGCGATCGGGGCGGCCTTGACCGTCGGTGTACGTCGCGGCGGGGTTTTATTGTCGTTGCTGGTGATCCCCCTTTACATCCCGGTGCTGATTTTCGGCGTGGGTGCCATCGATGCGGCCATTGGCGGCTTGACCGAACGACCCCATCTTCTTGTACTGGGGGCCATGTTGCTGGGATCGGTGGCTTTGTGCCCCTGGGCCGCCGCCGCCGCCCTGAAGTTGAATTTGGAATGAGGCTATTTACATCCGCGCAAATGTGTCGAAAAGACGCATCAGAATGACTTGCACCAAAGGTTCGAAACAGGGATAAACAGGGCGTTATGCAAACCTTACACAAATTTGCCAACCCGGCCCGATTTGTCCGCATGAGTTCAGCCCTGCTGCCCTGGATGGCGGGCCTGTCAGCGGTCTTGATTGTCGTCGGGCTTTATCTTGGTTTCTTCGTCGCACCCGCCGATTACCAGCAGGGCGAAAGCATGCGCATCATGTTCGTTCATGTGCCCTCCGCCTGGATGTCCATGTTCATCTATTCCGGCATGGCCATCGCCAGCGCCACCGGCCTGATCTGGAAGCACCCGGTCGCCGACTTGATGGCCAAGGCATCGGCACCAGTGGGCGCCGGGTTCACCTTTGCCACACTGGCGTCCGGATCTTTGTGGGGCCAACCCATGTGGGGCACCTGGTGGGTCTGGGATGCGCGACTGACGTCTTATCTGATTCTGTTTTTCCTCTATATCGGTTACATGGCTTTGTGGGAGGCCTTTGACGATCCCCAGCGCGCCGGCAAGGCTGCCGCGATCCTCGCCCTGGTTGGTGCCGTGAATGTACCGATCATCAAATTTTCTGTGGACTGGTGGAACACACTACATCAGCCCGCCAGTGTCATGAAGATGGACGGGCCGGCCATTCATGCTTCCATGCTGGTCCCCTTGTTGACGATGGCGCTGGGCTTTACCGCCTTTTACATCGCCGTCGTCATTGTCCGCACCCAGCGCGAGATCATGGCCCGCAAGGTCCGGACCCTGCGCATGGCTCAAGTGAACCAATAAGGTACAGGCATAACAATGAGCGAATTTTTTCATATGGGTGGATACGCTGCCTTTGTCTGGCCATCTTTTGGTATTACAGCAGCTGTGATGATCGCCATTGTGATTGACAGCTGGCGCGGATTTGTCCGTGAACGCGATACCCTCGAGAAACTTCAAAGCCAACGTGCAAAGCGAAAAGCCCCATGACCCGCAAACGCCGCCGCCTGTATCTTGTTCTCTTCGGTATGGCCCTTTTGGGCGTGGCCACGGCCCTGATGCTGAACGCCTTCAGTGACAACCTGGTATTTTTCCACACGCCAAGCGATGTCACCGCCAAATCCTTTGAACAGGATCGTCGTTTCAGACTAGGTGGACTGGTCGAGGAAGAAAGCGTCAAAAAGGCCGAAGACGGCATGACAACCCACTTCCGCATCACCGATCACGACAATGCGATCAAGGTTGTCTTCAAAGGCAGCCTGCCGGACCTTTTTCGGGAGGGACAAGGGGTTGTTGCTGAGGGTAAACTGGATGCCAGCGGTGTCTTCCTGGCCAGCGAAGTTCTGGCAAAGCACGACGAAAACTATATGCCGCCGGAAGTTGCCGATGCCCTGAAAAAATCAGGGCAATGGAAAGGTGATGAATAAGTTTTGCCAGATATGAAAATGACAGGATAACCCATGGTCGCTGAAATCGGTCACTATGCCTTGATGCTGGCGCTTGTTCTGGCCATTGTCCAAGGCACCCTGCCTTTGATCGGGGCGCAAAACGGGATTGAATCCTGGGTTGCCGTGGCCCGACCCGCAGCCCTGGGCCAATTGTTTTTTATTGCCGTCTCTTTTGCTGCGCTGACTTATGCCTTTGTGGTTTCCGACTTCACGCTGACCGCCGTCGTTGCCAACAGTCATTCCGCCAAGCCGATGCTGTACAAAATTTCCGGTGTCTGGGGCAATCATGAAGGCTCGCTGTTGTTATGGATATTGATCCTGGCCATGTTTGGTGGCGCTGTTGCTGCCTTTGGCCGTAATCTGCCGCCCTATTTGCGGGCGCGGGTGCTTTCGGTTCAAGGCCTGATTGGTGTCGGCTTTCTGCTCTTTATTCTGTTAACCTCTACCCCCTTTGAACGCCTGCCCAATCCGCCGCTTGATGGTAATGGCCTGAACCCTTTGTTGCAGGACCCGGGCCTCGCCATTCATCCACCCTTTCTCTATCTGGGCTATGTGGGTTTTTCCATGGCCTTTTCCTTTGCTATTGCGGCCCTGATTGAAGGCCGGGTCGATCCGGCCTGGGCCCGCTGGGTTCGTCCATGGACCCTGCTGGCCTGGTGCTTCCTGACCATCGGCATCGCCCTTGGCAGTTGGTGGGCCTATTACGAGCTGGGTTGGGGTGGTTGGTGGTTCTGGGATCCGGTGGAAAATGCATCTTTCATGCCCTGGCTGCTGGGCACGGCCTTGTTGCATTCGGCCATCGTGGTTGAAAAGCGCGACACCCTGAAGGCCTGGACCATTCTACTGGCGATCCTGACTTTCTCGCTCAGTTTGCTGGGCACCTTCATCGTGCGCTCAGGCGTGCTGACGTCGGTACATGCTTTTGCCACAGATCCGGAACGCGGTGTCTTTATTTTGCTATTCCTCGCGATCGTTGTTGGTGGATCGTTGTTGCTGTTTGCCATGCGCGGACCGGCCCTGAGAAGTGGCGGTCTGTTTTCGCCCATCAGCCGCGAAGGCGCTTTGGTGCTGAACAATATGTTGCTGACCACGGCCTGTGCCACGGTGCTGTTGGGCACGTTGTATCCGCTGTTTCTGGATGCCCTGACCGGTGAAAAGGTTTCAGTTGGCCCGCCTTATTTCAATGCCACTTTTGTGCCGCTGATGGTGCCACTTTTTGTGGCGCTGGCGGCAGGCCCTATGATGGCCTGGAAGCGCGGTGACCTGGGTGCAGCCATGGCGCGACTGAAGTTCGCCTTTGCCCTGTCTGTCGTTGTGGCACTTGGTACCTGGTATCTGCGCACGGGAGGGCCTGTATTGGCCATCTTTGGCATGGCCCTGGGTGTCTGGCTGGTGGCCGGTGCCTTGCTGGAGTGGTTCGCCCGTCTCAAACTGTTCACCATATCGCCTGCCGATAGCTGGCGTCGCTTGCGCGGCCTGCCCCGTGCGGCCCACGGCATGACCCTGGCCCACATTGGCGTAGGTATTGTCATCATGGGTGTAACCGGTGTGGAGTCCTGGACGGAAGAACAAGCCAAGGTCATGCGCCCTGGTGAGACCATTTCCATTGGCCAGTATGATTTGACCCTGAAGGGGGCCAAAACCGTTCAGGGGCCAAACTATTCAGCCTTGCGCGGTACCTTCGATGTTTCCTCGGAAGGTGAATATATCACGACAATGGAGCCGGAAACCCGGTCGTTCACAACTTCCACCATGACCACCACAGAAGCTGCCATCCGCCCGACTTTGACATCTGATCTTTATGCCGTGATCGGTGACGCGGATGGCAAGGGCGGCTATGCCACCCGATTTTATGTCAAACCGCTGGTGCACTGGATTTGGGCTGGATGTCTGATCATGGTCATCGGCGGTTTTGTCTCCCTGTCTGATCGGCGGCACCGTGTGGGTGCGCCTGCCGCCAAGCGAAAGTCTGCCCCCCTCAAGGAGGCGAAAGCCTGATATGCGTCTTGGTTACATTATTCCCTTTGTGCTGTTTTTTGCCCTTGCCGTCGCCCTTTATGTGGGGCTGGGTCTGAAGCCGCGTGACATTCCCTCAGCCCTGATCGACAAGCCGGTACCGGAGTTCAACTTGCCGCCGGTCAAGGATCATGATCTGGGGCTGAAGTCCGCCGACTTGCAAGTGGGTGAAGTCACTTTGGTGAACGTCTTTGCCTCGTGGTGTGGCCCTTGCCGGGTTGAGCATCCCGTCTTCATGGCGCTGGCCAAGTCCGGCGAGGTCACCCTGCATGGCATCAATTACAAAGACGACCCCGACAATGCCAGCAACTGGTTGGCGCGGTACGGCAATCCCTATAAACGGGCCGGTGCCGATCGCAATGGCCGCGTGGGCATCGACTGGGGCGTCTATGGCGTGCCGGAAACCTTTGTTGTCGATCAAGGCGGGCGCATTCGCTACAAGCATGTTGGCGTTGTCTCTCAGGATGATCTGGACAACAAGATCCTGCCCCTGGTGCGAAAGTTAAAAGCCAAAAAATGAACCGCTTCGCCAGATTTATTGTCCTGATTTTTGCCATTGTTTCGATATTGGTTACCCCTGTACTGGTGCAGGCTCAGTCAACAATCGACAAACCCCTGGAAAATCCGGTAGATGAAACCCGTGCCCTGGCCTTGCATAAATTGTTGCGTTGTCTGGTTTGCCAAAACCAGTCCATTAGCGATTCCAACGCGGAACTGGCGCGCGATTTGCGCATTTTGGTGCGCCAGCGCATCGCTGCCGGTGACAGCGATGACGAAACCCTCGCCTATATCGTTGACCGATACGGTGACTGGGTGTTGCTGGACCCTCCGGTTAAATCAAGCACCTATGTGTTGTGGTTCGGCCCCGTGGTGATCTTCCTGCTGGCTCTGTTCGGTGTCTTTTTGTTTATGCGGCGCAGCAGAATTGTGCCTGTCGCTACAGCAGCTTCTCTGAACGCAGAGGAAGAAGTGAAACTGAAAAAACTTTTGGATGACACACAAGAAGGCAACTCATGACGCTCTGGCTTGTTCTATCGCTGATGACCATTGTCGCGGCCTTGTTCGTTGTTGTGCCCATGTTGCGATCAGGCAAGGCGTCGATCACACGTGATGACTTTTCCCTTGAGGTTTACCGCGATCAACTGCGGGAACTTGAAAGCGATGTCCGGCGCGGCCTTTTGTCTGACGACGAAGGCAAGGCGGCAAAGCTGGAAATAGAACGCCGCATGCTGGGCTTGAATACCGGCGAAGTGGCCGGCGATGCGCAAAAATCAGCCGCAGCACGCTCCTTGCCGGTTGCCGCCATGATTGCTCTTGGTATGGCTGTGCTTGGCTTCTTTATGTACGCCCAGTTGGGCACACCTGGCGTTCCGGGCCAGCCGTTTGCCCAACGCTCAACCCCGCCAGCCGATGGACAACCGGGCAAAATGCGGGAGGTCATTGAACGCCTCGCCAAACGCATGGAAACCGAACCCGACAATCTCGATGGCTGGTCCTTGCTGGGCCAATCCTATAGCTCGGTCGCGCAATATGATGAGGCGGCAAACGCCTTTCAACAAGCCCTGAAACTGGAACCAGACAACACCGACTTGCTGATGTCCTATGGTGAAAGCCTGGTCCTGACATCCGGCAACGAGGTCATCCCGGCGGCAAAAGAAGCCTTTGAAAAGGCCCTCAAGATCGACCCAACCCATATGGGATCGCGGTTTTATCTGGCCGAATTTGCAGCCCAACAGGATGACTTGCAGGCGGCCATGGACGGCTGGCTGGCACTTGTGGCTGACAGTCCGGCGGATGCACCCTGGATGCCAGCCTTGATGCAACGTCTGGAAAAAGTCGCCAAAGCCCAGGGCGTTGAGTTGGCTTCCGTACTTCCTAAATCCCTGGCGCCAACCGGCGGGAACCAGATGCCGGCATCTGACGAAGCCGCTCAGGCTCCCGGACCAAGCCAGGCAGATGTGGCTGCCGCAAAAGACATGAGCACTGGTGACCGGTCGGAAATGATCCGCAGCATGGTGAACCGCCTGGCCGAACGCCTGAAGGATGAGCCTGATGACCTGGAAGGCTGGCAGCGCCTGGCCCGCGCCTATGGTGTTTTGGGTGAGCAAGACAAAGCCGCCGAAGCCCTGGCCCAGATTACGCGCCTTCAGCCCAACAACATTGATGCCATGATGCAACGGGCGTCAGCCCTAATCGAGAAATCTGACCGCAGCAAACCCTTGCCGACGGAAGCGGTCGACATCTTCAAAAAAGTACTGGCGATCAAACCGGATAACCAGGATGCCTTGTATTTCACCGGGCTTGCGGCCTCGCAGAACAAGCAGTTCAGTCTGGCACGGGAACGCTGGACAAAGTTGCTGACCTTGTTGCCCAAAGACGGTCAAGCCTGGCAAGCAGTCAGTGGCCAGCTGGCAAAACTTCCACTTCAGTAGCCGAAAACAAAAAAATGGAGACGTAAGGGGATTACGCCTCCATTCTTTTATCGGGTCTTGGGGAAAACCCGAAAGTTTAACAGGAGAGGGGAGTCTCCTGATCGAAGTCTTCCAGTGGGGGACCGGTTGATCTTCAACCTAGTTACTGCAACTACTATGCCAGTTTTTTCAAGACTCATAAATTTCCTGCAAGTCATTTGAATCAACCAGGATTCGCAACCATCAGGGGGTGATATTGGCTTATTGTGACCTATTTTGGGTCAAATCAACCAGGACATGTGGCACGTCCTGAACCACTTGCCCGATTCCAGGACCCAAGGCAGGCCAAAATCATGGTTAAGAAAAGCTTTATTCGCTTGACAGATGACGGCATGAGGATTGATCATGTGAGGGTTCTTTAAGTAAATCTGGTTTTCCGGCAGAACACGTGCTGGTTACCCATTTGATATTGCTGTCGGCAGAAAATGCGATTGCAATAAATAGCAGCAGCGTAATGATTTTGAGAACGCTGAAGAATTCGGCCACAGCAACGACAAACTGGATGTGACGAGAGGTGCTGAATGTGCCTGAACTTGTCGCGGACAGAGTCAACATCACGCGCCGTGAGGCGCTGAAGGAGCCGAGATGGAAATAGGACAAGCCGCACCGCCTGTTGAACAAACAGCAGCGGCAGCCCAACAAAGCCCGCAACCATCCAAGGTTCGGGAACAGGAAACGCGCCGGGCCGTGGCCAAGACAGAAGAAGCGGCAGCCCAGGAAACCAAGCGCGAAAGAGAACGAGAAGAAGCGGAACGACGGGCCTCGCGAAAAGCCAGCGAAGGTGGTGGGGTCAACATCAGGGCTTGATCAGGAAGATCGAGCCACCTGAGAACATTTACATGATCAGAGCGATTCCATTAAAATCGGAGTCGCCCTGGAAATTAGCCCCGGATTTTCGGCCGGGGCTTTTTTCTTGCCGTGAACTTCGGGCATAATAGCCAGAGCGTTTCCTCAAACCTTGGGAGCGCACGAATAAACAAAGCAGAAGCGATCCCGTTTAAACCGGGGTCATGCGAAGCCTTATTTGCAGGGAGCAACCGGGTTCATGTCAAAGCCGCTGGCACCACCGTCCGATTTGGCCGGAGATTTTTCCAACCGTATGCCGGATGGCGACAATCGCGACCGCCTGGTCTGTGATTCTTGCGGCTTCATCAACTACGTTAACCCAAAGATCATCGTTGGCGCTGTCTGCACCTGGGAAGACAAGTTCCTGCTGTGTCGCAGGTCCATTGAACCGCGCAGCGGCTACTGGACCATCCCCGCCGGTTTTATGGAAGAAAACGAAAGCACCGCGGAAGGTGCGGCCCGCGAAGCAAAAGAAGAGGCCCTGGCAGATATCGAGGTCGATGGCATTCTGGCGATCTACGACATCCCGCGCATCAGCCACGTGCAGATCATTTACCGGGCACGTTTGCTGACCGAAAATTATGGCGTTGGCGAGGAAAGTGCTGAAGTTGAATTATTTCATTGGGACGATATCCCGTGGGATGACCTGGCGTTCCCGACAGTTCATTGGTCCCTGAACCAATATTCTGAAACCAAAGACGCCCCCCTGGGCGCACCCTTTACGACGCCGCCACATGCACTGGCGAAGATGCGGGGATGATAGCCTTTATGCATGGAAGCAAAGCCTGGCTCTCGTGGTGCATGGTGGAATAATAAAACCAGACAAACGTCGGTCTTACCCGGCAAGGTGCTTAAGTGTTGACCTCGCTTAACTTTTTTTCTGCACCGCTGCCAGCAATTTATGCAAGGGCCCATCGGCGATACCAAGTTCGTCCATGTGGGCGATGGTTTCGGCGAAATAATCTACACATTTGCCGCTGGGCCCGATGCCGTTGCGAATAAGTTTGACCTGGGTCTCAAAATCCAGGCCACCCGCATATTGAACATGCTTTCGCTCGGTAACAAAACAAAGTGCCGTGCGTTTTTCAACCCGGCCCTTGGCCATGTGCAGCGTCCGCAAGGTTGGTTTATAGACGCCGGAAATCATTTCCCGTTCGTGCAAATAGTCCATTACAGCAGGCGCGTCAGACTGTTTGACCCGCAGGATACGACCCCGGCAACTGCCACCGGCATCCAGACCCATGACCAGTCCTGGATTGTTTTCTGTGCCACGATGGTGCCAGGAAAAAACACAAGGTGCGCGGTGGAAGCCAAAAAGCCTGGCTTCCAGCATATCTGTATAGGCAAAGTCCGGCTTCCACATCAAAGAGCCATAGCCGAACACCCAGAGGTCGGATTTTTCTGCAGTGAGTTTCGCCTGAACCCGGCCCCGCCATGTCATGTGCGGCGCTTTAAATTTACCAGGGCCACACCAAAGACAGCAATGGCCATCCCGCCCAGGGCCACGCCATCCAATGTCTCATCAAACATAAAAAAGGCGATCAGGGCGGTGGAGGGCGGCACCATATAAAACAGGCTGGCAACCTTGGCTGCCTCACCGCGCCGGATCAGGATGAACAACAAACTAATGGCCCCAAAGGACATGACGATACAGAGCCAGGCCAGGGCAAAGATAAATTCGCCACTCCAGATAATTTCCATGGTCTCGCCATACCAGGCGAAGAGGAAAAGGATGACTGTGCTGACAGAAAACTGGATCACGGCCCCGGTGCGCAGATCAAGGTTGGGGCAATATTTCTTTTGATAAAGCGTGCCACCGGTAATACCAAACAAGGCGATGACTGACAGGCTCATGCCCCACGGGGTACCTGCCCCGAGACCGAGTTTGTTCCAGACCACCAGGGTCACACCTATAAGGCCCAGTAAAAACCCCAGCCATTGCCGGCGGCTGATTTTTTCACCCAGGAAGGGACCAGCAGCAATGGCTGTCAGGATGGGTTGTACACCGACAATCAAGGCCGACACCCCGGCGGGCACGCCATGACTGATGGAGGCAAATACGCCACCAAGATAGACCGCCTGCAGCATCACACCGGCAATGGCGATATGCACGACCATCTTCAGATCCTTTGGCCAGGGTGCGCCCGTTACCAGGGCCAACAACAACATGAGCGCGGCCACGATACCAAAGCGCCAGCTGAGGAATGTCATGGGTTCGACATAGGGTAGCCCCAGTTTCGCGCCGATAAACCCTGTGCTCCAGAGGAAGACAAAAACACCTGGTGTCAAGGTCAGCCACAAGCCCATGTTGGATGGGGCATTTTCTTTATCGATCATTGGGAAACTTTCGCGGGGGGCGTATTGCTGGCAATCCGGGTGTACACAAATTATAAGGACAGTCTCTGTAGTAAAGTGTTTCAGGCATTCTGGCAAAGCCCAGCCGTTCTGAATAAGGAATTCAACACTTGGAAAACCGATCCCCATTGGCCTTGATCGCCATTCTGGTCATCGCTTTGCTGGCGGGTCTGTCCGGCGGTTATGTCTGGTACTGGAACCAGTTGGCGGATGGACTGCAGGATGGCCTGAAAATCTGGCTGGGTCAGCGTCGGGCCGAAGGCTTTGTGGCAGAAAGTGGTCCGGTTGTTGTCAGCGGCTTTCCCTTGTCCGTAGATGCCACAATTGCCCGCCTGGAACTGGGTCGCGCAAACAAGGGCGAACCTGGCTATTGGCACTGGAGCGCACAAGACATCGCAACAATCCAGAGCCCCCTGAAGCCGTGGCGCATCCATGTCACAACCAGTGCCCCGCAAAGGACTGAATTCACAGATAAAAGCGGTACAGTGCGCGACCTGACGACTGCGGCGCAAACAACCAAAGGCAAAATCGATATAGCCAATAACGGACGCCTGGCCGCTCTGGATGTGCGCTTCGATGGCCTCGCCCTGTCGGGGTCTGCCTTGGTGGGGCCTGTGCTGGCCGGTCATCTGACGGCACAGGTAAACCTGTTGCAGGAAACAAAAATTGATCTCCAGGCCGACCAGGTTCAACTGCCCAAAAACATTGCCCCCCTGTTCGGTGACCTGGTTGAGGTCATCCGCTTGCAAGCAACCATCACTGGTCCCCTGCCGCGATCCTGGTCACAAGGTCCCATCGTTGCCTGGCGAGATGCAGGTGGCACAGTTGATTTCACCCGCACCCGCATCAAATGGGGTAACCTGGACGCAACCGCCCTTGGCACTCTGACCCTGGACAACCGCCTGCGACCACTTGGTTCCGGCACGGCCTCGTTCCGGGATCACGACAAGACCATTCGCAGCCTGGCAGACCGGGGCCTGATTACGCCACTGAATGCCGCCGGTCTGACAATCGGGCTGAATATGCTGGGCAAGGAAGTCAACGGCAGCATCACGGTGCCCGTCACGGCCCAGGGCGGAAATCTGACTATCGGTTCATTTTCTGCGGCACGCCTCAAGCCCTTGCAAATACCCGCTGATTGAAGATCACACACCCCTATGAAAGCGCGCACCTCATGAAACTGTCAGGAAACCTGATGGGGATCGTCCTGATGACTTTGGCCATGTTGTTGATCCCTACTGTGGACGGTCTGGCCAAATATCTCTCCGGTCAGCATTCCCCCCTGTATATCGGTTGGGCGCGATATGCTGTGGCCTCGATGGTGGTGTTGCCCTTCGCTGTGTTCAGTCACGGCAAACGGATTTTTCCGCAAAACAATCTGGGCCCGCATATTCTGCGCACCATTTTCCTGATGTCTGCCATGACGTTGTTTTTTCTTGCCATTGCCCGGACACCACTGGCGACAGCTATCAGCGCCTATTTTGTGGCCCCGATCATCGCAGCTTTGTTGGCCGTAATTTTTCTAAAAGAACGTCTGACGACGATCAAGACCGTGGCCGTGGTGCTTGGTTTTTCAGGTGCCCTGATCATTTTGCGTCCCGGCATGGATATGGATATAGGTGTCTTGCTGGCCATGGGGGCCGGTGCGTTTTTCGCCTTCTATGTCATCACCACACGCCAGGCCTCACGTCAGAGCGACCCGATACGCACCCTGGTTTTTCAATGCGTTGTTGGCACCCTGATTTTGACGCCACAAGCGATTTGGGCCTGGTCCTTGCCCGCGGTTCAGGACTTGCATCTGTTTCTGACCATGGGCTGTCTCTCGGCCTTGAGCCACATCCTGTCCATTACGGCTTTCCGCTATGCCGAAGCATCAACCCTGGCGCCGCTGGTTTATCTGGAACTGGTTTCGGCGTCGATCATTGGCTACATCTTTTTTGACGATTTACCGGATGTTGGCATCTGGATCGGTGCCGCAGTCATTGTCGCCAGTGGCCTGTTGTTGTTAAAATCTCCCATAAACAAAGATGCTAAACAGTCGGAAATTTCATGACCCAATCCCTTTCTGCCGTCACTTTATTGGTGCCTGATTATGATCAGGCGATCGATTATTATGTAAGTGTTCTGGGCTTTAATCTGGTCGAAGATACAGCCCTATCGCTCACAAAGCGCTGGGTAGTCGTTTCCCCTTCTGTGAATGCAGAACCGGGCCTGAATGCAGGACCGGGTCTGATGCTGGCAAAAGCCGATACAGACGCGCAGACAAATGCCATCGGCCACCAAGCGGGCGACCGCATATTTTTGTTTTTAGGCACCGATGATTTTGCCACCGACCATGCCCGCTATGTTGAGGCGGGCGTCGAATTCCTCGAAGAACCCCGTCACGAGGCTTACGGTATCGTGGCCGTTTTCCGTGATGCCTTTGGCAACAAATGGGATTTGATTGAACGTAAGCCAACCACCTGAATTTTCTATAAAAGGCAAGAATTATGTCCCACTATTTGTTTCAGATATCTTTCACCGCCGATGCCCTGGCCAAACTGGTTGAAAAGCCGGAAAACCGCCTGCAAACCGTGATCCCCATGGTCGAGGCTATGGGTGGATCTTTTGTTGGGTCCTGGCTGTCGTTTGGTGAATATGATTCAGCAGCCATCGTGCAAATGCCCGACAATATCAGCGCCAAGGCTTTTTCCATGGCAGCTATGGCCGGTGGGGGCTTAAGGCGCTTTGACATCACGCCCCTGATGACCTTTGAAGATGGCGTTGCCGCCATGCAAAAGGCAGGATCAGTGGCCTATACGGCACCTGATACCTAGATGTTTGTCGCTGCCAACCGTCTTTGACCTTTGGCTGTGCCAGAGCGCATCATGCGCCAGAAAACACGATATCCTGGGCACCTTCCCACAGCACCAGACGCCCGAATTCAGCCAGATTTTCCTGGCCTTCAACAACGGTCAGAAAATGGTTGCCGGCAAGATCACCCATCCTGCTGGCAAAGCTGGAACTGCCATAGGCAAAAAGAATTTCGGTTTCGCTGAAACCACCGGGATAGAGCAAAATATCACCGCGAGAAGGATGCACGGTGTGATTTTCAAAATCGAGACCGGTTTCAAAATCACCCAGCGGCACCCAGACGGCCTCGCCACTCCAGCGGGAATGAATGACCTTGTTGGCAAAAGGCAGAAGTTCCATAAAGCGGGCACAGGTTTTGGGTGCCTCTTGCAGTTCCAGTTTTGCCTTGAAGACAAACGGCCCCGCCTGAATATTCAATAAGTCCATTTTAATCGCCTGCTGTAAATTCACCATTTCGCAAATCCAACCGTAACGATGTAGCGTCATATTGTCGCCATGATTGACGGCATTATGTCAGCACAAATTAAACCAGGATTACGGCATGACTAAAAATATTGAACTGGCAGGCTCCTGCCAGTGTGGCAATGCCCACTATCAAATACACAGTCCTTCAGTTGTGTCGGTTGCCTGTCACTGTAACGATTGCCGTAAGCAATCCGGCAGCGCCTTCGCCGTATCGCTTGTGGTCAAAAGTACAGATGTTACGTTTTCAAACAATCTGAAAACCTGGGAACGCATGACAGATACGGGACGCCGCAACAGGGCCTGGTTCTGTCCCGACTGCGGCAATCGCATCTACCACCAGGACCCGGACGCACCAACTGTGGTCCGCATCCGTGCCGGTACGCTGGACAACGAGCAAATCCCCGAACCCATGGTACATGTATTTACAGCGCGCAAAGTACCCTGGCTGACTTTCCCGGATCACGTGACCCTGTTTGAAGGCCAGCCTGAGGTCGACCAACTTTATGCAGCGCTCGAAGAGGCTGCAGCATCTTCAACGAAGGAAGAATCATGAAGTATCTCTTGCTCAGCTTTTCTATCCTGCTTGCCGCAAGTAATGCCCAGGCTGCAAGTTCCGGTCATTCTCATGATCACAAGTCAAAATATTCCGGCGAAGAAAATCGGGCGATCAAATCCCTTTCAGCGAAGGATATCGCAGAATTGAAGCGGGGTGGCGGCTGGGGACTGGCCAAGGCAGCTGAATTGAACGGCGTGCCCGGTCCTGCTCATCTGCTGGAATTGACGGACCAAATTCGGCTAAATCCTGTCCAGGTCGAAAAGATCACTCGGCTTTTTCTCAACATGAAGCACCATGCAATGGAAAAAGGCGAAAGGCTGATCGTCCTTGAGCAAAAACTTGAAAATCATTTTGTGGCAGGGACGATCAACAAGGAAAACTTGCGTACAGCACTTGAGGAAATCGGGCGCACAAGAAGTGAGCTACGCTATATTCACCTGGCTACTCATCTGGAAACACCCAAAATCCTGTCGCCCCACCAGATCGAAAAATACAACCACCTGCGAGGATACAAGACCCAGGCTGACTAATTCCCCAAAACCGGGGCCAGTTCAGCAAGTAAATCACCTAACTCAGCTTAAGTGCAGATCTGATGGCCTCGATAACTTCGACAACATTCAGGGGTTTGGTCAGATATTCAACAAACCCGGCTTCCAGTCCATTTTCGATATCACGCTTTGTCGCAGCTGCACTTAGCGCGATGACGGGGATGTCTTTGGTGGCCGCGTCTGTGGTTAGCAGTTTCACGGCTTGAAGGCCGCTCATGCCAGGAAGATTAATGTCCAGGATGATAACACCTGGCTGCATATCTTTCGCCATCTGAATGCCCAACTCGGCTGTATGGGAAGAGATCATCGACAATCCTCTTACTCTGGAAACAATTTTGCGCATCAGTTCCAGATTGTCCGGATTATCTTCAACGTAAAGAATTTTGCCATCAACGGATGTTGAGGTACCAAGGGTCAACAATGGGTTATCCGCTGGCTGTTGATCAACATCGTTGGCATCTGTATGCCGGGCAATTGGCAGTTCAAACCAGAATGTTGTCCCTTTGCCAATTTCACTTTCAAAGCCGACGGTCCCTTTCATGGCTTCAATCAGGTTTTTGCAGATAACCAGGCCAATACCTGTCCCCTGAATGTCGGTAGATTCCTTGCTCAACCGACTGAAAGGGACAAATAGTTCGGACTGCCTGTCCTTGGGAATGCCCTCACCAACGTCGGTGATGCCGACCCGTACACGGCTGTCCCCGGTTTTTGTGACTAAGATCGTCACCGTGCCATTTTCCCGGTTATATTTGATGGCGTTGGACATCAGATTAAGCAGGACCTGGCGCAACCGCGTCGAGTCAGCGAGGACCACAGGTACGCTCGCCATATCTTGTGGCAGGACAAATGTAATGCCTCGTGCCTGGGCCATGGCGTTGAGCGTATCCTGACTTTCTGCAAGCGCAGAAGCGAGTGAAGTTTTTTCGATGGAAACCCCAACTGAACCTGCTTCGATTTTTGCAAGATCCAGCACCCCGTCGATCAGTTCAAGCAAGTGCTTGCCGCTCTTTGAAATATGATCAACGGCCTCCGCTTGTTCTTCGGTCAGAGGTTCATCAGGATTAAGTGCCATAAGTTGCCCAAATCCGAGAATTGAGTTCAGGGGTGATCTCAACTCGTGGCTCATGGAGGACAAAAATTCTGACTTGGCCTGACTGGCCTCTTCAGCCTCTGATTTGGCCTGATAGAGGGCCTTTTCAGCCTCTTTACTTGCAGTTATATCCCGGATGATACCGGTAAACATCTGTTTGTCTTCCAAAGAAAATTCACTGACCGCAAGATGCATGGGAAACAATTCACCATCCTTGCGTCGCCCCTGCACTTCGCGTCCCATACCGATGATATTTGAGGGACCACCATCAAGATATCGACTGATATTACTATCATGCTTTCTGGCTTCTTCCGTTGGCATTAACATGCTGATGCTGGACCCGATAATCTGACTAGCGCTATAGCCAAAAATTTTCTCAGCGGCAGGATTGATTGAGTCGACAATGCCTCTGTTATCAATTGTGATGATGCCGTCCACAGCATTTTCGACAATAGCCGAAATTCGTTCTTCGCTTCTGATAACAGCTATTTCGGCTCTTTGCCGTTCTGCTATCTGACTCTTCAGTTCCGTATTTGTATCGGTCAGCTCATGTGTGCGCTCGTCAACACGGGCCTCCAGTTGATCATAGGCATTGTGCAAATCACGTTTCGCCTGAAAATCTTTCTTTTCATGCCGGCGACTGCGAAAGGCGACAAAGGCCAAAATAAAAAGCCCGCTGAACCAGACCCCGCCGTGGGAAACCAGCATGATCTGCTTTGTGCCACGACCCGCGGCAATATACGAACTCAGGGGAATAGAAACACTGACGCCGCCACGAATATCACCTTCCTTGAAGCCAAGGTGCCCGTGACATTTGACGCAGCCCTTTTTCATGATCATGGGCCGCATCAGCCGCAAATAAGGTGCACCTTCGATATTGGTTTGCTCAACAACTTTTTTGGCGCCGCGGTCAAAGGCCTTCAAGGCTGATAATTCCCAGGCATCGGCCTTGTTCCGGGGATTGAGTAATATCTGGCCGGTAATCTTGCCCTTGACCCCGTACATGTCTTCAAACTCTTCCGTCATCTGACGCATCATGTAAGCCGGGTTCATCAGGGTCAGGTCGGCCCCTTTGGTGGTTTTGATATCGCGATTCGGCAGATGTCCCAGATAGGGATTGGGGGGTGTGCGTTTGTTGGGCCGGACATACAAGCCACCGTGCAACGTTGCCCATTGACGGAAGGCCTGATCCTTTTTCCAGTTGGCTTCGGCTTCCGCTGTGGCCAGACGAACATCTTGCCTGTCCAGATTATCAAGGTTCCAGATAAGCGAAATAGCAACAAGCGCACTCAAGACCAGCACGCTGATGATGTAATATCGAGCAACCAGGGATCGCTGCATGAACTCTCCCGATATAGACTGGCGATATAGACTGGCGATATAGACTGGCGATATAGACTGGCGATATAGACTGGCGATATAGACTGGCGATATAGACTGGCGATGTGGTGACCCGGTCATTCACATCCTGCAAAACTGAATTATAGGCGACAATTCAAGTTACATTATTGCGCCTTGATATTACTATAAAGGAAATTTCCTGAACTTGTCCGGTTAATTTATCGGCAAGGCATTCATCAGGCCTTGTTAATATCCCCAGGTGGCTTGGGCACTTCTGCCTGGCCTGCGGCCACCACTTCGCGCCTTATCTTGCGGGTGCGCGTAAACAGGTCGAACAGGATATCGCCGTCCCCCCAACGGATCGCACGTTGCAGGGCCGTCAAATCTTCACTGAAGCGACCCAGCATTTCCAGCACGGCTTCTTTGTTGTTCAAAAAAACATCCCGCCACATGGTCGGGTCAGAAGCGGCGATCCGGGTGAAGTCGTGAAAACCACCACCGGCATATTTGATAACCTCACCCCGTGTGACTTCTTCCATGTCAGCAGCTGTGCCAACAATATTGTAGGCAATCAGGTGTGGCAAATGAGACGTCACGGCCAACACCAGATCGTGGTGTTTGGCGTCCATGAATTCGACCTTGCTTTTCAGGCGTTGCCACATGGCAGCAAGTCGATCGACGGCTTGCTGATCGGTACCCGCAGGCGGTGTCAAAATGCACCAGTGGTCTTCAAACAATTCGGCAAAGCCGGCATCCGGTCCGGAATTTTCCGTACCAGCAACCGGGTGACCGGGCACAAAATGAACCCCTTGTGGAACGTGTGGCCCCACATCACGGACGACAGCAGATTTCACCGATCCCACATCCGTCAGGGTAGACCCTGGCTTCAGATTATCGGCAATCAGAGCCGCCAGTTCACCACTGGCACCGACAGGTGTGCCGATGACAACCAGGTCTGCGTCTTTGACAGCCTCAGCTGCATCGGTGCTGCCTTCGCTTATAAAGCCAAGCTCCAGGGCACGGTCCACCGACCCCTGGCTGCGCGAATAGCCGACGATTTGATCTGCCAGGCCATGACGTAACAAACCCCAGGCGAGCGAGCCATTGATCAGGCCGACACCCAACAGCGCCACGCGCTTGTACAGCACGCCGTCGGCAAATTCACTTTCTTCACTCAGCTCCGGAATAGACATGGTGTCAGCCCGCTTGATCCTGTGATCGAAACGAACTCAGGGCTTCATCAACCGCGCGACAGTCTTCGCCCAATCCAACGGTGATTCGCAAGTGATCTCCCAATCCATAAGCCCGCATGTCCCGCACCAAAATTCCGTGTTTTTCCAGGTGGGCCTGGGCCGCATTGGCATCGTCTTCGTCATCAAATTTCACCATCATGAAATTGGTGACACTGGGCAAAACGCCATAGCCCTGATCCTTCAGGCTGGTCTCCAGCCAAGAGCGCCATTCTTCATTATGGGCAACAACACGGTCAACAAAATCCTGGTCATCCAGGGCTGCAATACCTGCCGCCTGGGCCGGGGCTGTGACATTAAAAGGTCCACGCAAACGGTTCAGCACATCGGCAACCGGGGCAGGCGCATAACACCAGCCCAGGCGTACAGCCGCCAGACCATAAGCCTTGGAGAAGGTACGCGTGATCACAATATTATGGCTCTCGCGGGCCAGATCGATAGACGATGAAAAATCTTCCGCTGTGACATATTCGGCATAGGCTTCGTCGATGACCAACAATATATCGTCGCGCAAACCGGCATGCAGGCGGCGTACTTCTTCTTCCGTCACATAGGTGCCTACGGCCCCCGGATTGGTCAAAAATACGATCCGTGTCTTGTCGGTAACGGCGGCCAGCATAGCATCCACGTCAGCCCGGCAATCAATTTCCGGTGCGGTTGTCGGCGTGGCCCCTGCCCCCAGACATGCCAGGCGATAGACCACAAATCCGTGTTGATGAAAAAGCACTTCCTCATCCTGGCCGGCATAGGCGCGGGTCAGCATGTAAAGCACTTCGTCCGAGCCATCGCCACAGACAATACGATCCATCTCCAGATTGTGCCGGGCCGCCAGGGCCTGGCGCAATTCAGTAGCACCGCCATCGGGATAGCGATGTAACTCTGTCGATACAGTCTGATAGGCTTCAACAGCTTTATCACTACAGCCCAAGGCACATTCATTGGAAGAAAGCTTAATGCTGCGATTGGCACCTTCGGCTTTCGAAGCGCCACCAACATAGGCCGGGGCCTTCAGGATACCCGGGCGCGGTTCTGGTCCGCTCATGGTTTTGATCCTCTTCTTTTGTCGTAATCTTTGTCGTTGAAATTCAGGTACTTTAATCTTCGCCGATTCGCATCGGCACGGCATAACCACCAATGCGGATAACGCGCTCGACATCGCCGTCACAAGCTTTGACGAAGGCAGCCAGGCGTTTGTCGTCAGCGGCAAGATAGCCGTCCACTTCAACCAGATGCAACCATTCAGCATGATCACCGCCCTTCCCCACCGCCGCAATAATGCGGCCAACAAATCCGGCAGCTTGCATTTCCCGGTGCAAGCGGGCCCGGCTGATCTGGGGGTCCGCGGCAATGACGATCATGGAAATATCGTTATCACTGTCTTCGTGATCAATTGGCGCGATGGCCAGGGCCCCCATGCCTTCAAACCAGGCGGTGCGATCTTGCACAAAAGGCAGGCGGGCAATAACACGGGGCGCATTTTCTGCGTCAACGGCAAGATGCGTCCACCAGGCATCCCCTTCCCCATCCTGTGGCAATGGCAAAATCCCGACAGTCCCATCTCCGGCAGAGACGGCTCTGAGTACAACGCCATGGCTGCGGTGTAATGTCATGGGCGTGGCTGAGCCAAATTGCATGCGCGACAAGTCCCAATAGGCAACCGACTTTTCCGGTGCGCAAACGGCCACTTTCAAGGGGCCTTGTTGCATGGTGAAAGCGGAAATCATTTCGCGCCAGATGCGGGCCACAACAATTTCTGGCAAGCGACCGTCGTGGCGGCCCAAAAGACGTCGCATTAAACGCGCTTCGCGGGCCGGGCGCATGTTAAGCGAGCCAGACAAATCTACGGCAGCAGAATCCTGGCGCTTGGCTTCACCGATTTGCTCAACGACATCGGTGCGCTGCATCAACAGATCCAGCATCTTGTTGTCGATGTCGTCAATCTGCTTGCGCAATTTATCGAGATTGTTTGTTGTGCGGCTCATAATTTGTCGCTGGCTCTATGTTGTTTGGGTTTCACTATGTCGCGAAGCGCATATTAGTAGTCCTGAATCCCCTTTGAAGACAAGGCAAACTATAGACTTTCTTACCTGCCTTGTCGGGCTTTTCAGGTGTAAAACATCAGGATTTATCCCCTGTTGAACGGGTCGTCACGCCGCCTCGAAGAGGTCTTGTTACGCGCGGGCCTTTCTTTTTCTTGTGCGTCTGGCTTTGTGTGGGCAGGGCATAGACCTGTTTCCCGGCTTCAACCACCAAGACACCGGCCAGTCCCAATCCCCAGCGCTGACCGAAACGTTCGAACAAATTGGCTGCCCGCAAAATCATGCGCCACTGGCCAGGCGGCACAAACAGGGCAGGCTCAACAATAGCTGGCGAAAAGTTCGTTTCTCGCAATAACCGCGTCAGCTGGGGCGGCGAATAGGGTCGACCATGACCAAAGGGCGTCGATTCAAATCGTGCCCACAGGCCGCGACGGTTGGGCACAACGACCAGCAATCGTCCCGGTGGCGTCAAAATGCGCCAGACTTCTTCCAGCAAAGGTGCGATTTGTTCGGCATTCTCAACCGCATGAACCAGCACAACCCGATCAACAGATTCGTCTGGAAAAGGCAGCTCTCGTTCTTCGGACAAGACCACAAGATTAGCGCCATCCCTGGGCCAGTGCACAACGCCCTGGGTCGCCGGCATCACAGCGAGAGAGCGTTCAGATTCTTCCCGGAACGGCGACATATAAGGTGTCGCGTAACCAATACCCAGAACCCGCAATCCCTTGACGTCAGGCCATGCCAGACGAATACGGCGACGAATGATACGCCGCGCCACCTGGCCCAGGTGGCTGGCATAAAAATGGGCGAGATCAATTACATCAGGGCGCATACCGCGAGTTTAACATGATACTTGATGATTGCGAATGTAGCGGATTGGCAGAATTGGCGTTCATGATATAACTGTGCCTCACCTATTTTTCAGGAGTTCCCAAAGTGGCCCACATTGAAGTCGTGCAAATTCCGGTTCTTTCCGACAACTATGTCTATCTTGCCCATGATGAAGACAGTGGCATAACCGGTGTCGTTGACCCGGCGGTAGGCGGGCCAGTCGTTGCAGCACTGGAAGACCGGGGCTGGACCCTGGACTGGATTATCAACACCCATCACCATGGCGACCACACCGGAGCCAATCTGGAACTGAAAGAAAAATATGACTGCCAGATTGTCGGCCCCCGTATGGAGCAGGAACGCATTCCCGGCATTGATCTGGCCCTTGGGGATGGCGATACCTTTACCTTTGGCTCATCCGTCGCATTAGTCTTTGACGTGCCGGGCCATACGGCCGGACATAATGCCTATTGGTTTGAACAATCAGACGCCCTGTTCTGTGGCGACACCCTGTTCGCCCTGGGCTGTGGCCGGGTCTTTGAGGGCACCTTTGAGCAGATGTGGACGTCACTGGACAAATTACGTGATTTGCCACCTGCCACAAAAATATATTGCGCCCACGAATATACAGAAGCCAATTTGAATTTCGCCCTGACGATTGAACCAGCCAACAGCAAACTGGTCAGCCGCGGCAATCAAATCCGCGCCCTGCGGGCGGACGGCAAACCAACCGTGCCGTCAACTATTGGTGATGAACTGGCCACAAATCCCTTTATGCGCGCCGATCAAGAGGCCCTGCAAAATGTTGTCGGTATGCCTGGTTCAGACCCCGTCGCCGTCTTTGCCGAAGTCCGCACACGCAAGGACAATTTTTAGCCCGTGAATTCTGACGCTGCGGCAATCATCAAACGTCTGGGTCTGCAGCCCCATCCGGAGGGCGGCCATTTTGCAGAAACCTGGCGGCATGAGGCCGGGGAAGCGCGTGGTACCGGAACAGCCATTTATTACTTGCTGAGCGCAGGCGAGCGATCCCACTGGCACCGGGTTGATGCCACAGAAATCTGGCACTATTACGCAGGTGACACCCTGAAGCTATCGATCAGCGAAGATGGCAAGAGCACAAAAGTCCACTTGTTGGGACCAGACCTGGTAAATGGCCAACAACCACAAATCATCGTGCCTGAGATGGCCTGGCAAAGCGCCAAACCAACCGGCGACTGGACCCTTGTCGGCTGCACCGTCAGCCCGGCCTTCGATTTCGCCGGTTTTGAAATGGCTGCACCTGACTGGGAGCCGGGGTGACAGTAATCCTCCATGCCTGATCTGGAATATGAAAACGCCCATGACGGTCTGGTGGCAGGTGTCGATGAAGCCGGGCGCGGTCCCTGGGCCGGGCCGGTTGTGGCGGCAGCCGTCATATTGGACAGGGACAACATGCCGCCGGGTATGGATGATTCCAAAAAGCTCAGCAAAAAAAAGCGGGAAGCCTTGTATGACCCAATCCTGGCCAGTGCCCGTTTCGCTGTAGGTATGGCCAGTGTGGCTGAAATTGATGAGCTGAATATTCTGGAAGCCACCATGCTGGCCATGCGTCGAGCGCTGCGTGGTTTGTTTGATTGCGACCAGCCAGGGCCGGATTTTGCCTTGATAGATGGTAATCGCCTGCCCACTGAACTGCCTTGCCCGGCGGAAACGATCATCAGGGGTGATGGTAAATCCCTGTCCATCGCAGCGGCCTCAATCGTGGCAAAAGTGACACGGGATCGCCTCATGGCAGACCTCGATCAACAGTTTCCGGGCTATGGCTGGAAAAAAAATCAGGGTTATGGCACCCCCGAACATCAGCTCGGCCTGCAACATCTAGGGGTCACGATTCATCATCGCACATCATTTGCCCCAATCCAAAAACTTATTAAAATTTCGTAACTATTTGGAATCACTAAGACTCTTGACGTTATACACAAGTTGAATCATTGTGCCTCGCCATGAGCACACAAAACGCACTTCCTCTCGATCAGATCATCAATGGTGACTGCATCGAAGTCATGAACAGTCTGCCGGAGAAGTCGGTCGACGTCATATTCGCTGATCCGCCCTATAATCTTCAGTTGGCGGGTGATCTTTTGCGGCCCAACAACAGCAAGGTCGATGCTGTCGACGACGACTGGGACCAGTTCGCGGGTTACGCGGAATATGACAAGTTCTCCAAAGACTGGCTGAAAGCCGCCAAACGTATCCTGAAAGATACCGGCACGCTTTGGGTCATTGGCTCCTATCACAATATCTTCCGGGTCGGCACGACCTTGCAGGATCTGGGATATTGGATGCTGAACGATGTGATCTGGCTGAAGACCAATCCCATGCCGAATTTCCGGGGCCGACGCTTCACCAATGCCCACGAGACCATGATCTGGTGTTCCAAGGGTGAGAAGCACAAGGGCTACACCTTTAACTATGACGCCATGAAGTCCCTGAACGAAGATTTGCAAATGCGTTCGGACTGGCTGCTGCCGATCTGTAACGGGGCGGAGCGCATCAAGGATGAAAACGGCGACAAGGCCCACGCCACGCAAAAGCCGGAAAGCTTGCTGCATCGGGTGTTGGTGGCATCCACCAATCCTGGCGACGTCGTGCTTGATCCTTTCTCGGGCTCAGGCACCACAGCTGCCATGGCCAAAAAGCTGGGCCGTCGATTTATTGGTATTGAGCGCGAAAAGAAATATATTCCTATTGCCAAAAAACGCCTGTCCCGCGTTATCCCGCTGGACAAGGATTCTCTCAACGTCACACCATCAAAGCGCAAATTGCCGCGCATCCCGTTTGGCAGGGTCGTGGAAAACGGCCTCCTCAGTCCCGGCGACCGGCTTTATGATCTGCGCAAACGTTATGTAGCGACAGTTCGGGTTGACGGCTCACTGGTCTCGGAACAACTGACCGGCTCCATTCATCAGGTTGGGGCGCATCTGCAAGGGGCCGCTGCCTGCAACGGTTGGGACTTCTGGCACTTCGAAGTTGAAGGTGGCGATTTGCGTCCGATCAATTTGTTGCGCGAAAAAATGCGGGCAGAACTTAATTAGGATAAGCTGAACTGAGCATAATATGACAGATCAACCCACCACTGCTGGCTGGCGGGAGTATCCGCGCTATCCCGACCCGGCCATCGAAACCCTGGACCCGCGGTTTGATCAATATCGTGTGTTCAGTGCGGCGGTTGAACGTCTGCATACAGGCTGTCGCTGGTCGGAAGGCCCGGTCTGGTTTGGTGATGGGCGCTATTTGTTATGGAGCGACATTCCCAATAACCGCATCCTGAAGTGGGAAGAAGAAACCGCCAAGGTCAGCGTCTATCGCAAGCCCTCCAATTTTGCCAATGGTGCCACCCGCGACCGCCAGGGCCGCCTGGTTTCCTGTGAACATGGTGGCAGGCGCGTGACCAGAACCGAACATGACGGCAGCCTTACCGTGATGATGGACAACTGGCAGGGCAAGTCCCTGAATTCCCCCAATGATGTCATCGTTAAATCCGACGGCTCCATTTGGTTCACGGACCCGGTCTTTGGCATCCTCGGCAATTACGAAGGCCACAAGGCAGATTCAGAAATCCCGCAAGCCGTCTATCGCATCGATGGCGACAGCGGCGAGGCAACAATCGTTTCAACAGACGCCCTCGGGCCAAATGGCTTGTGTTTTTCGCCCGACGAAAAAATTCTCTATCTGGTAGATTCCCGTGGCGAGCCCAACCGCAAAATCCTTGCCTATGATGTGGCCGACAATGGCCGCGAATTAGGCAACCAGCGGATTCATATAGATGCCGGTCCTGGCGGCACGCCCGACGGCATGCGCTGCGATATCGACGGCAATCTCTGGTGTGGCTGGGGCATGGGGTCGGCTGACCTCGATGGCGTCCTGGTCTTCGCCCCCGACGGCACCAAAATCGGCCGCATCGCCTTGCCCGAACGCTGCGCCAATGTTTGCTTCGGCGGCCCAAAACGCAACCGCCTGTTCATGGCTTCCAGCCAGTCGCTCTATTCGCTGTATGTGAATACACAAGGTGTGGCTGGCGGATAGTCAGCTTGCCACAAACTTCCCCACTTTGCGAAACAGCGTCGGCACAGCGTGGTCTCCCAAATCCTCGGGCAACAACCAGATTTCACCGGTCTTTTCTTTTCTTGATGTTTTGGCCGTCAGCACACTGACCTCAAGGTGAAAATGGGTAAAGGTGTGGCCGACGGTGCCATCCACTGCGGTCCATTTGGATTTTGCCGGGGCGTGGGTTTCAACATTTCCGACGGGCTCCTCAAGCCATTCCGTTGACGCCAAGCCCAGCATACTACCGAGCAGCCCCTTTTCCGGACGCTTTTGTAGCAGCACCCGACCATCGGGGCGGGTTAGCCAGAACATGGTGGCATAACGTACCGGACGCGGTTTTTTAGGTGAGCGTTTTGGCAGGTCGGCGGCGATGCCTTTGGCCAAGGCTTTGCAGCCTTTGCTGATTGGGCAGGCTTCACATGTGGGGTTGCGCGGGGTGCAAATCGTTGCCCCCAGGTCCATCAGGGCCTGCGCCATATCACCAGGGCGGTCGTTTGTTTTGAACTTCTGTGCCTTGTCCCGTAATTCACCCTTCACCCCAGGCAAGGGTTTGCTGATGGCGAGATATCGAGCAGTCACCCGTTCGATATTGCCGTCCACCGGCATCAGCGGCAGATCATAAGCAATGGCCCCGATGGCGGCGGCGGTATAGGGGCCAATGCCGGGCAGATCCATTAATCCGGCTTCGCTATCCGGGAACACGCCCCCATTGGCCGCAACAGCTACAGCGCATTTGTGTAAATTGCGGGCCCGGGCGTAATAGCCAAGCCCGGCCCAGTTGGCCAGCACATCATCCAGCGGTGCCGCGGCGAGATCAATGACCGTTGGCCAGCGCTTGAGGAATTTATTGAAATAGGGGCCGACCGTGACCACTGTCGTTTGCTGTAACATGATCTCTGACAGCCAAACGTGATAAGGGTTTGCGGTTTGGCCGGGCCGGAAACGCCAGGGCAGGACACGGGCGTATTTATCATACCAGGCTAGCAAGGCAGAAACGGGGTCTAAAGTGAGAGGTGATTTTGGCATGTGAATCTTATGGCTGGTCTGTTAAGAGTCGTGATCATCCAAATTACTGCGGATCGCAGCATGTCAGACGACAAGCCTAACAAAAAGCCAACTGCCAAAAAGAAAGCCCCTAAGGACCAAAAATCCACTCGACGCTGGGGTAAAATTCGCAATATTGGCTCGATTATGCCCGGTGTCACCCGCGACACCCTGCAAAAGCGTGGCTTTATGCAGGGGGAAATCATTACGCGCTGGCGTGAGATCGTCGGCAATGATTTGGCCGACGATACCAGCCCGGAAAAGCTCAGCTTTCCACGCAGTGAACGCCGGGCCGGGACTTTGCAAATTCGTGTGGCAGGGGCGGCAGCCCTGGCCCTGCAACATGAAGAACCGCAGGTAATCCAGCGCATCAACCAGTTTTTCGGCTATGCCGCTGTGGCCCGACTGAAATTGATCCAGGCCCCGATCCCGAAAGGCGAAATCAAGCCCAAAAAAATACTCCGGAAACTGGACCCGGCAGAGATGCGGGCCATTGAAGCCGAAGTAGAGCTGACCAAAGACCCGGACCTGCGCGATGCCCTGGCCAAATTTGGTCGCAGCGTTACAGCTGCCGACACAAAAAAGCGGTCATAATCTGGTCGCAATTCCAGGTTTTTCTATGACCTGCCAGGCAAGTAATGGATAAGAATCTAACGAATCCAAATACTTGTAAGGCGGTCGGAAATTCTTCCGATAATAGACACCAAAGATTCGACTCTATTTGCTTGTAGAGTCAGAATGGAATCCATAGTATCCCACAATATATTGTGGCTGGAGGTCACTTTGACGCAACTTGATGTAGATAAAGCTCCAAATCAGCTGGAGCAGAGAAAGATGAAATCTGTGAAAAATGGCGTGTTTTCGGCGGTATTTGCCGCCTTCTTGATGGTGATAATTGCTCTGGCACCGGGATCATCGGTGGCGGCGGACAATGGTCCTTTGCCTGCGGATCAGGACATGGCCATGGGTGATGCCAAGGCCCCGATAACGGTAATTGAGTATGCCTCGATGACCTGCCCCCATTGCGCCCAGTTCCACAATACTTACCTGCCTGAAATCAAGAAAAAATATATTGATACGGGCAAGGTTCGCTTGATATTCCGTGAATTCCCGCTTGATCGGGCTGCCTATCAGGCCTCTATCCTGGCGCGCTGTTCCGGGGCGGATCGCTTTTTCCCTTACATCAACATTTTGTTCACGCAGCAATCCAACTGGTCCCGGGCCAAGGATCAAAAAGCCGAGCTGGCCAAGCTGGGTCAGATGGGCGGCGTGAGTATCTCTGATTTCGATGCCTGCCTTGCCGACAAAAAACTGGGCGATGGCATCCTGCAAACCCGCAAGTATGGGCAGGAAAAGCATGAAATAAACTCGACGCCTTCCTTCGTCATTGACGGTAAAACCCATGCCGGGGGCATGGATCTGGAGGCGTTCTCGAAAGTGGTTGATCCGCTTTTGAATTAGACCTTTGAGAGAAACGACCAGGCAAGACAAACGATCGGGCAAGTCGTCGGCAATAAATCAAGGCCACGACTTGCCCCAATAACAAACAAATTCAAGACCCTTACGACAGGAATACACGGTGCAATTTACGCGGCTGAGGCTTTCGGGCTTTAAATCTTTTGTTGATCCAACCGAGCTGATGATCGAGCCCGGCATGACCGGTGTTGTCGGCCCCAATGGCTGCGGCAAATCCAACCTGATTGAAGCCCTGCGCTGGGTCATGGGCGAAACGTCTGCCAAGAAAATGCGCGGCAGCGGCATGGATGACGTGATCTTCAACGGCACCAACACCCGCCCTGCCCGCAATTTGGCCGAAGTGACCCTGTCCCTGGATAATGCAGAACGCCAGGCCCCCGCGGCCTACAACGATACCGATGAAATTGAAGTTACCCGCCGCATACAACGCGAACATGGCTCAACTTATCTGATCAATGGTCAGGAAGTCCGGGCCAAGGATGTGCAGCTTTTGTTTGCTGATCTGGCCACCGGTGCTCATTCCACAGCCCTGGTCAGTCAGGGCCAGATCGGTGCCCTGATAAATGCCAAGCCTATTCAGCGTCGTCATGTGCTGGAAGAAGCCGCCGGCATCACTGGTTTGCATTCGCGCCGCCATGAGGCAGAGCTGCGCTTGCGCGCTGCCGAAGCCAACATGGAGCGTCTGGAAGATGTGGTCCTTGCCATGGAAGGCCAGTTGGGCAGCCTCAAACGCCAGGCCCGCCAAGCCTCACGCTATCGCAATATCTCTGATCATATTCGTAAAGCAGAGGCCACTGCCCTGCATATCCGGTATGTGGATGGCCAGGCGGCCACTGAAAAAGCCGCAGAAGATTTTAAACTGTCAGAAACAAAGGTCGCCGACCTGACGCGTGTGAATGCCGTCGCCACGACAACACAGACCCGGATCGCCGAAAAATTACCGCCCCTGCGCCAGGCTGAGGCTGAATGTGCAGCGGCCTTGCATCGCTTGACCGCGGCCCGCGATGGCCTCGAAGCCGAAGAACGCCGGGCCCGTGAAATCCAGACCCAACTGGAAAATCGCCTGGCCCAGATCGCCGCCGATCTGACCCGCGAGGAAGAGCATTCACGCGATGCCGACAGCAATGTTGCGCGCCTGAACAACGAACATGAAGAACTGGAACTGGCCCGCGAAGGCGAGACCGAACATGGAGAAGCCGCCGAGGAACGCGTCGAAGAAACCCGTACCGTTCTGACCGGCGTTGAAACGGAACTGGATGAAGCCAGCCACCGCGTCGCCCAGGAAGATGCCCAGCGCAACGGTCTGCGCAACGAAATTGAAAATGTGCAACGCCGCCTGGCCCGCCTGCAACAGCGCCACGACCAGGTCACCCAGGAACGCGACCGCCTGGTCGCCGCGGCCCAAGCCGAAGGCGAACCTGAAATCGCGGATGGCGCTATTGAAGAAGCTGCCCAGCGCGCCCTGGAAGCCCATGAGGGCACCGAAAATGCCGAAATGGCCCGCGCCGACGCCCAGTTGATCGAAAATGAACGCCGCGAAGTTCTGCAGACCATGGAAAAAGACCTGGGTCGCATTGGCGGTGAAGAAACAGCCTTGCGTCGTTTGTTGTCCGTGGAAGACGAAGACCTGTGGCCACCGGTGATCGATGCCATCCAGGTGCAAGCCGGATATGAAGCGGCTTTGGGTGCCGCCCTGGGCGATGATCTGGATGTGCCGACAGATACAGGCGCACCCGTCTACTGGCGCGAAATGCAGGCCTTTGATCAGGTCCCTGCCTTGCCGGACGAAGTTGAACCCTTAAGCAAATATGTATCCGGTCCACCCGCCCTGGTGCGACGTCTCAGTCAGATCGGCATTGTTGCCAGCGATGAAGATGGCAACCGTTTGCTGGGCCGCCTGGTTCAGGGCCAACGTCTGGTCAGCCGCGAAGGTGGCTTTTGGCGCTGGGATGGCTATACCGCCACATCCGGTGCGCCGACCACAGCCGCCCAACGCCTTGCCCAGCGCAATCGCCTGGAAGACCTGGGTCGCACACGTGCTGAACTGGAAGAAAAAGTTGGCGAGGCTCGCGATCTGTTCGAGGCTGCCTCTGCTGCCGCCAAACAGGCCACGGAAGCCGAACAGGCCAGTCGCGAAGCTGCCCGTAACGCCGACGCCCTGGTGCACCGCATGCAGGATACCCACGCCCGCGCCGTTGAGGCCCGTGCTGCCCGCGAATCCCGCCTGACGGCCCTGAACGAAACCCTGGTTGAAGCCAAAGACGATGTCACCGAGGCTGGCACGGCAGTGACCGAAACCCAGGAAACCCTCGCTGCCATGCCGCCCATGGAAGCCGCCCGCGAAACCGTTGCGGCCTTGCGCGAGCAGGTTGCCAACCTGCGCCGCGATCATGGCGAAGCCGTCGGTGCCCGCGACAGCCTTGCGGCCCAGGCCCGCGGCCGGGCACAGCGTATGCAGGCCATTGAAGGGGAGCGTCAGTCCTGGTTAAGCCGCAAGTCATCTGCGGGCAGCCAACTCGAACAGCTGACAGCCCGACGCGAAGAAGCCACTGAAGAACTGGAAACAGCCCGCGCCCTGCCAGAAGAAATCGCCGAACGCCGTGAGGCCCTGCTGGACCAAATTGAAAGTTCCGAAGAAAAGCGCAACGAAGCTGCCGATGCTCTGGCCACCACCGAAAGCGCCTTGTCGGATTGTGAAAAGGAATTGCGCGAGGCCGCCAATGCCTTGGCCGCGGCCCGCGAAGACCGGGTCCGCATCGAAGCCCGTGTGGCCCAGGCGGCCCAGACCATTGAAGAAATTGTTGTCCGTGTGCGTGAAGTACTGGACTGCATGCCCGACAAGGTGCTGGAAATCGTTGACCTGAAAGAAGGCGAAGACCTGCCGCAGCGTGACGCCATCGACAATCGCCTGGAGCGCCTGAAACGCGAGCGCGACAATATGGGCCCGGTCAACTTGCGGGCCGAAGCCGAAGCCAATGAACTGACCGAACAAATCCAGACCATGGTTTCTGAACGCACCGACCTGGAAGAAGCTATTGCCCGCTTACGCCAGGGCATTTCCAGCCTCAATCGCGAAGGCCGTGAACGCCTGCTGGCTGCCTTCAAGGAAGTCGACACCCATTTCCGGGAGCTGTTCAGCCAACTGTTCGGCGGTGGCCAGGCCCATTTGGCCCTTACGGAATCCGACGATCCCCTGGAAGCCGGCCTTGAAATCATGGCCAGCCCGCCCGGCAAACGCATGCAGAACATGTCCCTGCTGTCCGGTGGTGAGCAGGCCCTGACCGCCACGTCGCTCCTGTTTGCCGTCTTCCTGACCAACCCCGCCCCGATCTGTGTGCTGGATGAGGTTGACGCCCCGCTGGACGACAGCAACGTTGAACGCTTTGTCAGCCTGGTCAACGAAATCTCTGCCAGCACCGGCACGCGTTTTCTGATCATCACCCACAACCCGGTCTCCATGGCCGCCATGGAACGCCTGTTCGGCGTCACCATGGGCGAACGCGGCGTCAGCCAGCTCGTCTCCGTCGACCTGGCCCAGGCTGAACTCATCAAAGAGTCGGCTTAAGGCTCAATTTTTCGGCTTTTCCTGGATGTCGGTAAAAAAAGACGTGGGTATGCGGGTCAAGCCCGCGCATGACGAAGGGAAGTAGTTTCGCCTCAAAAACTGTTATTTACAGATATGCAGGGATCAGGTGATTTTTTTGTCCATCGCTTGTTTTCGTGATTTGAATTTGTTCTGATTGGGCGCCTCATTTTCATTAATTTATCTATATTTTTCAGCAGTTTAACTCTTTTCCAATGAGGGTTGACAGTCTTCGGGGCAATCCCTATTGTGCACGCGGTTTTTAAGGGCAAATTTTCCGGTGTTTTTCGCCGTTTTTGGCGCTTTTGAATGACCGATCACCTCCGGGCGGCTTATTTCTGAAATGGGGCACCTGGTTGACTTTGCCATTTGGGTCTGAACTGGCTGAAAAGCTGGTGTTTCCAGACCCCCTCATCGGACGGAAGAGATGACCGAAGAGGACCCGAAGACATCTTTTACCGAACTTGACGCCCGCTTGCGCGCGGCGCGGTCCAGGGAAGATGAGCGGGTAACCCGGGAAACGGCCACAGCGCCGGAAAAACCGGGTGCTGGTGCGGCCATGCGTATCGCCGTCGAGATGATCTCGGCATTGCTGGTCAGCGGCGGTATTGGTTGGTTTTTGGACGATTGGCTGGGAACCCGGCCATGGGTGATGTTGGCGATGCTGCTGCTGGGTTGCGGTATTGGACTGAGAAATACGTATCGGACGGCGATGCGCCTGAACGCTGATCTGCATGAAGGAATACCTTCGCAGGACAATGTGGCGAAACCGCCCGAAGATTGAGATCAAGATTGAGTTGAGAAGACAGAGCCGGGAACACACGTTCCCGAAATATATACTGGGAACGATTTTCCCGAACCGAGGAGTAAACGGGTGTCTGCTGAAAAACACAGCCCGCTCGCACAATTTGAAATCAAGCGCCTTGTCGATATCGACATTGCCGGAATTGATGCGTCCTTTACCAATTCATCCCTGTGGATGATCATCACCATTGTCGCCATCACCCTGATGCTGACCATGAGCATGCGCGGTCGCGCCATGGTGCCCGGTCGCTGGCAATCAGTGGCAGAACTCAGTTATGAATTCATCGCAGGCATGTTGCGCGAAAACGTCGGCTCGCAAGGTCGTAAATACTTTCCCTTCGTTTTCTCCCTGTTCATGTTCATCCTGTTTTCCAACGTTCTGGGCCTGATCCCCTATTCTTTCACATCGACCAGCCACATCATTGTTACCTTTGGTATGGCGATTGTTGTTTTCCTTGGGGTCACCCTGATCGGCATCATCCGCCACAAGGCCAAATTCCTGAGCCTGTTCGCACCTGCCGGTGTGCCCATGTTCCTGATGCCCCTGTTGATCCCTATTGAAGTCATTTCCTACCTCACACGTCCGGTCAGTCTGGCCTTGCGGTTGTTCGCCAACATGATGGCTGGACACACTTTGTTGAAGGTATTTGGTGGCTTTGTGGTTGCTCTTGGCGTCTTCGGTGTTTTCCCGCTGGTCGCTATCGTCGCCCTTTACGGCCTCGAACTTATCGTCGCCTTCCTTCAGGCATACGTTTTCACCATTCTGACCTGCCTTTATCTGAATGATGCCATTCACTTGCATCACTAGGATATACTTTCAGGCATAAAGAATTTCTCGTTTAACTTAAACTCTCTAATCTAATCAAAAGGAACCATGGAAATGGAACTGGAAGCTGCTAAGCAAATCGGTGCAGGTCTCGCCACAATCGGTCTCGCCGGCGTTGGCGTTGGTATTGGTAGCATCTTTGCTGCATATATCTCTGCTGGTATCCGCAACCCCGCTGCTGCACCGAAAATGTTCGGTAACGTTATGCTGGGCTTTGCGCTCACAGAAGCTATTGCGCTTTTCGCGCTGCTGATTGCTTTCCTGATCCTGTTCGCCTAGGTCTTGATCTGCGCCTGACCTTGGGGTTGGGCGCAATTCAAAAGGTAACAGTTCGGAATGCGATACGCCGGCCCGTCATAGTTTTTTGACTGCCGGATTGTTTGCAGACGATACAGATGTCTATGTGACCGGTCCGGAATTTCTTCGGACCCTTCACACAAAACCAGGGTTGAAGCCGATGCCTCAACTAATAATTACAGATTTTTCGCCACAGCTCGTCTGGCTGGTGATTTCTTTCCTCGCCTTGTTTCTGGTGATGTGGAAGGTTGCCTTGCCGCGTATTGGCGATGTTCTGGAAGCGCGCCAGGAGCGTGTCACCAACGACCTCGAGAAGGCTGAAAGCCTGCGAGGGGAAGCGGATGATGCGATCAAGGCGTACGAGACCGCACTGTCGGAAGCCCGGGCCTCGGCTCATAATACGGCTCAGGCAGCACGGGACGAGATGAACGCCAAGGCGGATGCCAAACGTGGTGAAGTCGAAGCCAAACTGTCAGGCCAAATGGCCGAAGCGGATGCCCGTATTGCGGCTGCCCGTGAAGTCGCCGTGGGCCACATTCGCACAGTAGCTTCGGATACAGCCAAATCGGTCGCTGCTCGTCTGATCGGCGTTGATGTTGACGATGCTGCCCTTGAGGCCGCTGTTGCCAGCTCAATGACGGAGGGCAAATAATATGGCTCATTTGATGGAAGATCCCGCCTTTTGGGTCGCCGTTGCCTTTGTCATCTTCGCGGCATTCATGCTGTGGAAGGTTTCTGACAAGATCACAGGTGCCCTTGATGACCGCTCTGTGGGTATCAAGAAGGAACTGGATGATGCAGCGGCTTTGCGCGAAGAAGCGCAAGCCTTGCTCGCCAGCTATCAGCGCAAGCAACGCGACGCTTTGGCCGAAGCCGACGACATTGTCGCCCAGGCCAAAGTTGAAGCCGAACGTTTGGCCGCTGAAGCCGAGGTGGCTCTGGAAGCCGAGATCAAACGCCGTACTGATATGGCGTTAGAGAAAATCACCCAGGCGGAAGCCCAGGTGGTTCAGGAAGTTCGCAACACTGCCATTGATGTCGCCATCAAGGCAGCGGGCAGCTTGATCAAGGACAACATTGATGAAGCCAAAGCGGCAAACCTGATTAACCAGTCAATCGGTGATATCGAAGGCAAGCTACACTAGTTTGCATTTTGACATCCTGAACAGATAACCCCCGTCATTCATTTGGCGGGGGTTTTTTGTTGGGGGACGTCTCTTCCATATACTCGCCACGAGCCTCCTCCGCTGACGATAAATCTACTTCCAAAACACTTCGTCACCCCGCACTTGATGCGGGGTCCATGCGGCGGTCCAATTGGAATGCGCCGAACATAACGGCACAGGCGTAGACCCCGCATCAAGTGCGGGGTGACGTGGTGTTTAATACATGGAAAAACAGAGTAACACCCCACCTCAAGAACCGGGTGTCGCCACATCGCCCGACCAATTACTTCTTCAGATCAATTCACACTGAAGGAGCCAACCTCATGACTATCCACTTCCACGCCCTGTCCACTGACGATGTCCGCGCCTTGCAACGTGGTGGCCTGGACGCCAATGGCCAACCCGCGGAACGAAGCATCTCGGATGGAGGTGGCAATCCCTGCCGTCATTGTCTGCAAGACATACCAAAAGGTAAAGGCATGCTGATCCTGGCCTGGCGCCCATTCAGTGAACTTCAACCTTATGCCGAATGTGGGCCAATCTTTCTGTGTGCCGATGAATGTGCACAACATGCTGACAGCCGTTCACAGCCCGACTATTTCTCAAAGCGTGAAAGTGTTTTGCTGAAAGGGTACACCGATCAGGAACGCATTAAATATGGCACGGGTCAGTTGGTCTCCCCTGAGGAAATTCGGGCCGTCAGCGAACATATTCTTGAGAGCGAAGATGTGGCCTTCGTCGACATACGGTCAGCCACCAACAATTGCTTTCAGGCCCGCATCCACCGGGCCTGAATATCTTTCGGTCAGGACGGGCGGCGAAACAGTCGCCCGTCGATGCCGGCAAGGCCCAGGGCAATTACGGCCATTCCCATCACATGTGATGTTTCCAGGACTTCGCCGAGGAAACTTGTCCCCAACAGCACCGCACTTACCGGAATCAGGAATGTGACCAGCAACAGGTTCGTGGCACCGGCCACCTTCAGAATATGAAAATATATAATGTAAGCCCACAGTACCCGACTTAATAGGATAAAGCCCTGAAGTGATTCATACTTTGAGATTCTCCGACCAAAGAAAGTCTCAAAATATGCAGCAATTACTTGGCAAGGCCTTATCCACACCGTTAGGAGAGC
>Ga0233443_1000218_pt1 | contig 71775 bp, 62 predicted proteins | sample SI_123_September_2_FD_182784 | JGI IMG/M metagenome (GOLD analysis project Ga0233443, IMG submission 182784) | Seawater microbial communities from Saanich Inlet, British Columbia, Canada - SI_123_September2016_200_MG | ecosystem: Environmental > Aquatic > Marine > Inlet | place: Canada: British...
CTCTCCTAACGGTGTGGATAAGGCCTTGCCAAGTAATTGCTGCATATTTTGAGACTTTCTTTGGTCGGAGAATCTCAAAGTATGAATCACTTCAGGGCTTTATCCTATTAAGTCGGGTACTGTGGTTATTCCTGCAAAAAGACCAAAATTCTAGAATAGATACAAGGTCTTGATAGTCCTGTCTATCATTGGCGGATGAGGACCAGGGCAATTGCAACGGTGGTTTCGGCAACGGAATCATCGGTCTTGTTCGTTATTTCTGACAATATGTCGATTGACGGGACCGTTTGATCCCGTGCCACGGCCTACTGGCTGTGCGCTTTGTGGTGAAAAACCAGGGCGCTGCACCAGACACCACGTCAATTGAACTGATCAGGAAGGTCTTTGGCCATTTAACTGATGCTTTGAAACATATGAACTATTTTTTGGTAAAATGAATCATTTGTTGCAAGACTGAATTTTGCCTTGTAGGCTTGCCGCCAATTCGAACCAGGGCCGATGCATCAATTGTGTGTCAATTGTGGATCACCTGGTGGGGCGCGAAGTGAGGGGGGGGGAATTTTTGAGCGATACGTCGAGTTTGACCGCCAGGCTTGAAGAAGTTTTTCCGAGCCTTAGCCCTCAGCTAAGGCTGGCGGCCCGGTATGTGCTGGACGCACCCGACGACATCGGTCTGAATTCCATGCGCACGGTGGCAGCCCACGCGGGTGTTCATCCCTCAACCTTTGTTCGTCTGGCCAGGGAACTGGATTTTTCGGGCTATGCACAATTCCGCGAACCATTTCGTCAACGCCTTAGAACCCACGGTGATCGCTATTCTGACCGCGCCCGGAACCTTCAGGCCCGCAAGATTAAGGGGGATGCGTCGGAAACCGGCAGTCTTTTGCAGGAGGTATTACAGACCGGCGATCTGAATTTGCAGAATACGCTTTCTGCCACCTCTGCCGAAGAACTGTCCGACCTGGCGGTCCTCCTGGATTCAGCCCGGCGGATTTACATTGTCGGCATGCGCAAATGCTACCCGGTTGCCTATTATTTGCACTATGCCTTTCGGATGTTTCAAGACAATGTCGTGCTTGTAAACGGGGTTGCGGCGACGGTTGCAGATGATCTGAGAAATCTTCAGAAAGATGACGTTCTGATCGCCATCGGATTTGACGCCTATACCCGTGGCACCGTGCGGGCAACCCGATATGCGGCCTCAGTTGGTGCCAGTGTCGTCGCGATTACCGACAGCCCCGTGTCGCCTCTGGCAGAAGGAGCCAGGCAGACCTTTGTTGTCGCCAATGACAGTCCATCCTTTTTCAGGTCCCTGGCATCTGCAATGGCACTGGCGGAAGCTATCGTCGCCTATCTGGTCGCCGAAGGCGGTGATGCCGCTGTTGAGCATCTGACCCGAACGGAGCGCCATCTTGAGGAGTTTGGCACCTACTGGGAATCAGATGACACGGCAGTCGCTGCCGGAGGTGCTTTCTGATGACACACGTTTTCCATCGTCAAACCAAAGCTGACTTACCCGTAGCGGCGCGCGGCGATGGTATCTGGATCACGGACACAAACGGCAAGAAATATCTCGATGGGTCTGGAGGGGCAGCGGTCTCTTCTCTGGGGCATTCTGATGCAGCGGTTCGACAGGCCATGATCACTCAGATGAATTCCATGCCATTTGCCCACAGCGGTTTTTTCACCACCGATGTCATGGAAAAACTGGCGGACAAATTGACCTCAAACGCACCGGGTGACCTGAACCACGTTTACTTTTTGTCGGGTGGGTCGGAAGCTGTGGAAGCAGCTATCAAACTGGCTCGTCAGTACTTCCTGGAAGCAGGCCAGCCAAATAAACAACACTTTATTGCCCGTCGGCAAAGTTATCACGGCAATACATTGGGCGCCCTGTCGGCAGGTGGTAACCAGTTCCGCCGGGCGCCGTACGAGCCCCTGTTGATGGACGTCGATCATATATCCCCCTGTTATGCCTGGCGAGACCAGCGCGTGTCGGAAACTGAAACTGATTACGGCCTTCGTGTGGCCGACGAACTGGAGGATGCCATCCTTGCGCGCGGACCTGAAACGGTCGCGGCCTTTATCGTCGAACCTGTTGTGGGGGCAACGCTTGGTGCTGTCACGCCTGTGCCAGGATATTTCAAACGCATTCGCGAAATCTGCGACCGCTACGGCGTGTTGTTGATCATGGATGAAGTCATGTGCGGCATGGGGCGCACCGGCAGTATGTATGCCTGTGAACAGGAAGGCGTGGTCCCTGACATGATTGCCATCGCCAAAGGCCTGGGTGCCGGATATCAGCCCATCGGTGCATTATTGGTTTCCGACAACGTATTTCAGGCAGTGCAATCCGGGTCGGGTGCTTTCCAGCACGGCCACACCTATATGGGGCATGCGGTTGCCTGTGCTGCGGCACTTGCTGTGCAGGAACAGATTGAGGAACGAAGTCTGCTGGCCGCAGTGGTTGATCGCGGCGACGATCTGGACCGGGCCCTGGTTGAACGGTTTGGCAATCATCGTTTTGTTGGCAATATTCGCGGACGCGGGCTGTTCCGGGCGATCGAGCTGGTGGCCGACCGGGAAACAAAAGCGCCCTTTGATCCTGGCCTGAATATACATGCTGCAATCAAGGCCGCTGCCATGGAGCGCGGCCTGATGTGTTATCCCATGGGCGGCACAATTGATGGCAGGCTTGGCGACCACGTTTTATTGGCACCAGCTTTCATCATCGAAAAAGTGGAAATTGAAGACCTTGCCGACCGTCTCGCTGATGCTGTTGAAGCGGTGACGGCTGATCTGTCCCCTGGGCAAGGGGTGACAGACTGGCAGGGCAGCGGGGTTGCGGCCTGAACGGGGCCAAAGAGTAATTGAGTAAATAAAGTGAGTATTTGAACAGGCAGGTTTTTATGTCGCAACCTGCCCCAGCCGTTGCGAATCATGGTTTAAAACTATGATTTTTGGCCAGGTTTGGATCGGCTGAAGGAAGCAAAGACGACACGAAACTCCCAGGGAGGGAACAAAATGAAACTGGCAGGAATAAACAAGAATACTGCACTGGCTGCGGTGCTGGGACTGGGTGTAATGGCCTTGGCACCTGCAGCGCTGGCTGAAAAGTTTATTACAATTGGTACCGGTGGTCAGACAGGTGTTTATTATCAGGTGGGTGGCGCGATCTGCAAACTTGTAAACCGCGGTACAAAAAAGCACGACATCAAATGTACGCACACGACCGGTGGTTCCACGAAGAACATCAATGGCATCCGGGCCAAAAATCTCGACATGGGTGTCGCCCAGTCTGACTGGCAGTATCATGGTTATAACGGAACGGCACCCAAGCAGTTCCCGGACGGTGCCTTTAAAGCCTTACGGGCTGTTTTCTCGGTTCACCCGGAACCCTTCACAGTTGTTGCCCGCGCAGATAGCGGCATCAAAAGCTTTGATGATCTGAAAGGTAAACGCGTCAACATCGGCAATCCAGGTTCTGGCCAGCGTGGCACCATGGAAGTTGTGATGGAAAAAATGGGCTGGAAAATGTCCGACTTTGCCCTCGCTTCAGAACTGAAGTCATCCGAGCAGTCCGCTGCCTTGTGTGACAACAAAATCGACGCGATGGTTTTCACCGTGGGTCACCCGAACGGCTCCATCAAGGAAGCCACAACATCTTGTGATGCTGTAATCGTAAATGTTGACAACGCGGTTATCCAGAAACTTGCCGCTGACAATGGCTACTACGCCATGGCGACAATTCCGGGTGGTATGTACAAGGGCACAGACGGGGATGTCACCACCTTTGGTGTTGGTGCAACGTTTGTATCTTCAACAGCCACAGATGCGGATACGGTTTATCAAATCGTGAAAGCCGTGTTTGAAAACATCAAACGCTTCCGCAAGATGCACCCGGCATTTGCTCACCTTGATCCCAAAAAGATGATCGTGAACAACTTGTCTGCACCGCTGCATGACGGTGCAGTTCGGTACTACAAGGAAAAGGGCTGGATGTAGGTTCTTTATGCGGGGCGGCGTTGATGCCGCCCCGTTTTCCTTGATGAATTGGACGATAATTTGAGACCGGGGGGATAAGGCTCATGAGTAATACGGAACAATCAAGCGGACCGCTCAGTTCGGAAGAACTGGAGGATCTGGTTGCCTCGACCGATACTGGTGGGCGGGCACCTGACAATGCCAATATTGTCAAATTCATGGCCGCCACGGCGCTGATCTGGTCTCTGTGGCAGATATGGATTGCCTCTCCGTTGCCCTTCATGTTTCATTTCGGTGTGTTTTCCGGCAAGGAAGCCCGCCCGGTTCACTTGGCATTCTCCTTTCTTTTGGCTTTCCTGGCCTATCCGGCCTTCAAGGACTCACCGCGTAATCGCATTCCCCTGGTGGACTGGTTGCTGGCAATTGCCGGTATTTGCGTGACGATGTATCTGTTTGTTTTTGACAGTGTTTTCATCGACAATATACTGGGGACGCGTCTGTCGGATCGTCCTGGAAATCCAAATACACTTGATATTATTGTTGCTTGTGCAGGCATCGTGGTGCTGATGGAGGCAACGCGCCGGGCCTTGGGTCCGCCCTTGATGGTGGTCGCAATTGTCTTCCTCGGTTACACATTTCTAGGGCCCTACGCGCCGGGTATCCTTGCCTGGAAAGGCGCCAGCTTTGGCGCTGTCGCAGATCATCAGTGGTTGTCGTCGGAAGGTGTTTTCGGCATTGCCCTTGGTGTATCCACCGGCCTGGTCTTCTTGTTTGTGCTGTTTGGTGCTTTGCTCGACAAAGCAGGTGCCGGCAACTATTTCATCAAGGTCGCCTTTTCGCTGATGGGCCACATGCGTGGTGGTCCAGCCAAGGCTGCCGTGGTTGCCTCTGGCATGACCGGTCTGATTTCAGGCTCATCGATTGCCAACGTGGTGACCACCGGCACCTTTACGATCCCGATGATGAAACGGGTTGGTTTTTCAGCTGAAAAAAGTGGTGCGGTGGAAGTTGCCTCATCAGTCAATGGCCAGATTATGCCGCCGGTGATGGGCGCTGCTGCCTTTTTGATGGTCGAATATGTCGACATCAGTTATTTCGAAGTCGTCAAACATGCCTTCGTTCCGGCGATCATATCCTACATTGCCCTGGTCTATATTGTGCACCTGGAAGCCATGAAGATGAACATGCAGGGGCTACCACGGGCGATAGAACCCAAGCCGGCAAAACTGGCTTTGATGTCCTTTGGCATCACCCTTGCCGCGATCATCGCCATGGGGGGTGGGCTCTATTATTTGTCCGAAGCCTTCAACTTGCTGGAAAGCAATTTTAACAGGGTCCTCGTTATTTTCGCTCTGGCTTTTCTGCAGTTTGGCGTGCTGAAGACGATTAGCGCCAAGGCTCAGGCCGGCACGCGCGAGAAGATGATCTCAACCGGCGGCATCATTCTTTGCAATATCGTGATCGGTGCTTTTGGCACGTTCTATGTCATCAACACCGTTCGGGAAATTGCCGGTGCCCAGCTCACGCCGTGGATTGCAGCGGCGGTCATACTGGCTGTGTATGTCTGGCTGATTTCGAAGTGCGCCGCCTATCCGGATCTGGTCGTAGATGATCCCAATGCGCCCATTGTGGCCCTGCCAGAACCTGGCCCAACCGTTATGGCCGGGCTGCATTTTCTGTTGCCTGTCGGGGTGCTGATCTGGTGCCTGATGGTAGAACGCCTTTCACCGGAACTGTCTGCATTTTGGGCAGTGACCTTGATGATTTTCATTTTGCTGTCCCAGCGCACATTTTTTGCCATGTTCCGCAAGGAAGCTTTGGATGGCCGGATCAAGCAGGGATTTACAGAACTGATTGAAGGCCTGATCGCGGGCGCCCGCAACATGATTGGTATCGGCATTGCCACGGCAGCAGCCGGTGTCATTGTTGGCACTGTTTCGCAAACAGGTGTCGGGCTTGTGCTGGCTGAACTGGTTGAGTTCCTGGCCCAAGGCCAGATTTTGCTGATCCTGATCTTTACAGCCATCCTCAGTTTGATCCTCGGCATGGGGCTGCCGACAACGGCGAACTATATCGTTGTGTCGTCCTTGTTGGCGCCTGTGATTGTCAGCCTGGGACAGCAAAACGGCCTGATCGTTCCCCTGATCGCCGTGCATTTGTTTGTCTTCTACTTCGGCATCATGGCTGATGTGACGCCGCCTGTGGGCCTTGCCTCCTTCGCGGCGGCAGCTGTTTCTGGCGGTGATCCGATCAGGACCGGTGTCGTGGCCTTTGTCTACAGTCTGCGCACAGCCTTGTTGCCGTTTTTGTTCATCTTCAACACTGAGCTTTTGTTGATTGATGTGACCATCGTCCAGGGTGTTATTGTCTTCATTGTCGCGACGGCCGCGATACTTTTGTTCACGGCCGGGACACAAGGATATTTTCTGGCGCGATCAAAGTTATGGGAATCCGTTGTCCTGATATTGGTTGCTTTCAGCTTATTCAGACCCGGTTTCTGGATGGATATGATTGTTGCGCCTTTTACTGAAGAAAAACCGACGACTATTTCAGACGTTGTGGGCAACGCGACACCAGGATCAGAAATCCGCCTTATTGTTCAGGGTGAAAATGATGTGGGTGACCCTATTGTCTTCACGGCCCTGATGACGGTCGGGCAAGAAGCAACTGGTGCCGACCGTCTCGAGGCTTATGGTCTGGAACTGCTTGTTGAAGATGGTGTTGTTGCTATTGACAATGCTGCATTCGATAGCCCGGCCCAAAAAGCCGGACTGGACTTTGATCAGAAAATCCTGACAGTCATGGCACCTGCGGAACAACCGCCCAAGCAACTCATCTTCTTTCCAGCTTTGTTGTTGCTGGGCTTTATCATTGTTATGCAGCGTCGTCGCAGGGTTATTCCTGGCGTAACTGTCACAGCGGCAACCTGAACGGAGATCAGACACATGTACAAGCACATCCTTCTCGCCGTTGATCTGGAGCATGACAGTACCTGGCAAAAATCTCTGCCAACTGCTGTCGAATATGCCCAGGCCTTTGGCTCGACCATCCATGTCATGGTGGTGGTTCCTGATTTTGGCATGAGTATCGTTAGTAACTTCTTTCCAAAGGACCACAAGAAACAGGCCCAGGACCTGGCCATCGAAAAGCTGCATGCCTGGACTGCCGCAAATATTCCAGAAGGCATTCCGGTTCAGCACATTGTCGGGATCGGGACACCCTATGAAGAAATTCTGCGGGTTGCCGGCGAAGTGTCGGTAGATCTTGTGGTTATGGGCTCCCATCGACCAACCATGGAAGACTATTTATTGGGTCCCAACGCTGCACGAGTTGTCCGCCATGCAAATTGCTCGGTCCTGGTCGTTCGTGATTGACTGTCCAGGTAAATGGCCCTGACCAGATGAGTTCGGAAGAAACAATTGCTTGAGCATGTCCTGGACATTTGCACCCGCTTTTGATCCTTGCGTGTCGCTGTTTATCACAGAAACATGTTTATTGATCAGTCGACGGCAGGCTCAATATCCCCCTGCGGCAGCATTATTGACAACATATTCTGCTGCGATACCCCGCACGTCCATTTCGTAATCCAGGACATCAAGCGGGGGCCGGCAATAATGCCAGGTGACGCCACCATTGGCCGCACCGCGTTCAACCAGCTCTTGCTCGAAGAATGAATGGAAGTCGTAGACACTGTAAATCTGGGCGGCTGATGTCTGGGCCCAGCCAAAACCAAGGGCTGTCATGCGGCGCTCCATTTCGGCCAAAACAAACTGTGCTTTTTCACGCATGGCGTCCGGGGTTTGTTCGCCGTAACGGACGGTTTCATCTTTATAGTTTTTGTTGCCTTCGGGTGATTCTGCGCTGCCCGCGATTACAAAGCTGTCCCCTTCATTGTCCGTATCTGGCACCGTATAGGAAAAGGCATAAAAGCCGGGTTCAGACGGTGCATTTACCTTGGGACAAACATTACTGCGGGCGATGGGATTGTCTTCTCCGATAACAATACCCCAGTCTTCCAGCGGCTTGATATATTCGCGATTGAAGTCGTGAAACCCCTGATCATCGAATGGAGCCGGTGAGCGTAGTTCGCAGGCACAGAAGGCTGCAACCGGCCTTCCAATATTGTCGAGATGGGCCTTGATGGCCTTAAAACCGTCAGCCAGGGGCATTGGTTTGGCAAATCGAACCCGTTCGATCCGATATCCGGGCAAGGCGGCAACGCCTGCAGAATATTGAAACAGTCCCTTGATGTATTTGTATCCGCCTTTGGGAAATTCTTTGGTTTCAGACACTGTTTCTTCTCCTTCGCCGACGACATTCGCCATCTGTTTATTGTTGGATTAAATCGGAAATTACTATTTTGACATCCTGCACTTTATCCTCAACCAAGCCTGTGTCGCCTGTAATCTTTATGACCAGGTATTTCTGAAAATGCCCGATCTCTCCATCGAACTCGTGCAGGTCGCCGCTCGCGGCCAGGTCTGGCGGCCCAGGGCCTGAGCACGGTAGCCCACAAGGTTTTGTGTCGGACATTATTGAAGAAACCTGATCTACACTGGTTCTGCCAACGGGATTCAGCCTGTATGTTGATGCGGCATATAATCTCAATCTGGAAACGGGTCTATGACGGCAGCAAAAACTTCCTTTCTGAACTGGTTCGCCGGACGCATGGCGGTGGCGGGTCTGCGCCATGCCTTTGGCGTGCCAGGCGGCGGCACCAGTCTCGATCTTTTGCATGCCTTGCGCGAAAACGATATCCAGTCCGTTATCACCGCGCGTGAGGATGCTGCTGTTATCATGGCAGGTGTCAGTGGCCTGCTGGCCGAAGCGCCTGGCCTGGCATTTTCCACCAGGGGACCAGGACTTGCCAGTGCTGCCAATGGTCTGGCGTCGGCGGCTCTTGATCGCTTGCCGGCCTTGTTGGTTAGTGAAGCTTTTGGCGAGGATGAACTTGAGTTCCTCTCTCATCAGGTGTTGTCACAATCTGATTTGATAAAACCATTGCTGGAAAAAGGCGAGGGCGTTGAACTGCCTGCTGACCAGGGCGCTGTTGAAGCCTGGCTTAATGGTCCAAAAAATACACCGGCAGTGATGTTCCCCACCTCGTCTCAATTCAAACACCAGGTACTTGCTGACAAACCGGAAATAAACAATCCGCATTTGCCTGACACAAATATGACTGATGCCAAAAAACTTCTGCAACAGGCCCAACGTCCTGTATTGGTTGTCGGCCTCGAAGCTGCACGTGCCAGTACGACGTCTGCCTTGCGCACCTTTGTCGAGGCGCTTGGCGCACCGATATTGTGTACCTATATGGCAAAGGGCTGTGTGCCCGATGATGATGCCCATTTTGCCGGTGTTTTCACTGGCGGATCGATTGAACAGGCGTGCCTGAACGAAGCTGATCTGATCATCTTGATCGGCCTCGACCCCGTTGAAGTGATCAGCAAACCCTGGGCCTATACGGCACCGGTGCTGGATTTGTGTGAGCGCGTATACGACCCGCATTATCTGAAGCCAACGGCCCGGATCGTCGCACCACTCTCTGTGTCATTGTCAGCATTCGCAGATTGTCTTCAAGAAACTACCTATAAAACTACATATTCAATTACCTGGCAAAAAAGCGAAATCACCAAACTTAAATCTGATTTTGACCAGGGTATGGAAGAGGGCGGTTCGGCTGAACTTTCGTCCGCCGCTGTCGTAAAATCCATACGTGATTGCTTTCCGGCGCGTCCACGCCTGTGCGTTGATGCCGGGGCACACATGTTTTCGGCCTGCGCCTTCTGGCCTGCGCGCGCGCCGCATGATCTGTTGATATCCAATGGTCTTGCGACCATGGGTTTTGCCGTTCCGGCCGCCATAGCAGCGGCCCTGCATGATCCGGGTCGCGGTGCCATTGCAGTTACCGGTGACGGGGGACTGATGATGTGCCTGGGCGAGTTGAAAACCGTCGCACAAACCGCTGCCAACATCACCATCATTGTCTTCAACGATGGCCGTTTGTCGCTGATCGATATCAAGCGAGAAGACCGGCAAATGCCTGATCTCGGTCTCAGTTGGACGCCGCCAGATTTCGCCGCCATTGCCAGCGGTTTTGGCTTTCAGTCCTGGAAGGTAAACTCTGCCACTGAACTGACTTCAGCTTTAACCGACGCTGCAAATGCCAAAGGTCCCCGCCTGGTTGACGTCAGAATTGATGCCAGTGGATACCGCGATCAAATGAGGGCCTTGCGCGGTTAAACTATTTTGGCGTTGGGACATGGACCGCCAGAATGCCTTCTGATTTCAATTCCAGCCAGAAATCCTCAGGGATGTTGTGGGACATGGCATCAATATTTTGTTTCATCTGACCCGGCTCTATAGCACCGGGAATAACCGAGGCCACTTGTGCGTGGCCAAGCGGGAATTGCAGGGCTGCTGCCAGCAGAGGAACACCATGGTGGCCACAAACGCTTTCGATGCGCCGGACCCGGCTCAGATCGCCTGGTGTTGCGGGTGCGTAATTATAGCGTGCACCTTCGACGGCTCCCGTGGCCAGAATGCCCGAATTGAGAACACCGCCGATGATGAAGCCCATGCCTCGTTCGGCGGCGGCGGCCATTTCCGTATCCAGCACCTCCTGGTCCATCAGCGTGTAGGCAAGTGCCACGAGAAAAAAATCCAGCTCCATCCAGTCCATGAACTGTTGCATGGTGCCTTTTTGATTGATCCCGGCACCGATGCCACCGATCAGTTTTTGATCTTTCAATTCACGCAGCGCACGGATGCCCGAGGTGAATAATTGGCTCATCCAGGCATTTACTTTTGCGTCTGTGCCGTGATGCCAGTGGTCAAGATCATGGATCAAAATCAGATCAATATAAGGTGTGCCAAGGCGTTGAATACTGTCTTCAAAGGATCGCATAATTCCGTCATAGGAATAGTCATGGCGATGTTCAAAGGCCAGGCCACCGACCCAGGGTGAACGATCCAGGCTTGCTGAATCTTTGGGCAAGGACAGCAATCGTCCAACTTTGCTTGAGATGACAAATTGATCACGAGGCCGTTCCCGCAAGGCATGGCCCGTGCGCAATTCGCTCAAGCCCCGGCCATACCATGGCGACGTATCGTAGTATCTGACACCCGCTTGCCAAGCTTCCTTCAGTGTATCCTGAACCTGTTCTTCCGGCAGGCGACCCCACAATTCACCGATTCCGGCACCGCCGAAGCCCAGTTGGGTAACGTGAACACCTGTTTTTCCAAGTTCTCTCGTGTCAAATGGGTTCATTGTTCGGGTTCCCTTATTGCGTATAGACGGAAGCTAAAATCCAGTTACACCAGCATTTCAGCCATTTTTTGCGATTTTCTCTCTTTTAAATATGAAAGAGAAAGGCAAATTTCTCAATCTATGATTTTATAATTAAATAATATTTATTTGTTGACAAATAGTATTTAATTGCGAAATATCTATCGTGTTCTGAAAGAAATTTCAAATTTTGCGGTACAGATTGTAATTTTTGCAAAAAACAAAGGGTCATCAGGTCAGGTGGGCCGGCCCGGTCAACAACCAAAGGAGTGAGGAAAATGAAGATCAGCAAGAGAACTTTTGTTAAGGGGCTTTTGGTCTCGACAATGATGGCGGCAGCAAGTGTTGCCGTGACAGCCCAGGCGGCTGATGGCAAGCGACTGGCATTTTTTGTGTCCGATTTGTCAAATGTATTTCACCAGTCTCAAGCAACCGAAGCCAAGCGTTATGCCGCTGAAAAGTATGGTGCTGAAGTTGTCGTTTTTGATGGCAAAGCCGACTCTGCCGTTATGACACAAAACATCGATCAGGTTGCGGCTGGCGGTTCCGACGGCGCGACCCTGCATATCTGGGATGCTGAAGCTGCCAAGCCGGGCGTCAATGAAGCGCTCAAAGACGGCATTGCCATGACATCCTTCTTCAGCCCACTTGCTGACACAGGTATCCCGACCGCACGTAGCGATGAGGCCGGTGTCTCATTCGAAATGGGCAAACAGATGGCGACCGAGTGGAAGAAAGCCCATCCTGGCAAGCCAATTGTTATGGTTCAGCTTGGCTGGCCAAACCACACTGAAGTCAATTCCGGACGTACCAACCCGTTCGCTAAAGGCGTTCTGTCCGTCGATCCAAAAGCTGAAAACCTTGGCGCTCTGGATTCGAGCAAAGGCCAGGAAGCTGCAAAGCAGATCATTGTTGACCTGTTGACCCAGCGCCCTGAAGTCAACCTGATCTATTCGGAAGCATCCAACCTGACAGTTGGTACGATGGCTGGTCTTTCCCAGTTGGGCCGTGGCAAGTTTAAAGACGGCCAGCCTGTGACCGAGATTGTTGCAAGTGTTGACTTTGATACAGTTGAATTCGCTGAGATCTACAACCCGAATTCAAGCCTCAAGGTTTCCATGGGTCTGCCGCCGGTTGAAACCGCTCGCGGTCGTGTCGATCTGATGATGGATGTCATCAACGGCAAGGTTGCTGCCAAAGCAGCAACAGCCAAAGAATTCTTCTACAAGGCATACACTATCTCTTATTGGTCAATGCCCAAGGGAGACGCCAAGAAGTGGCTCGCTGCCCAGTTCGGCGGTTGATCTAGACTAAAATACCTGGCGGTCCCGTTTATTGGGATCGCCAGGATATTTCGACCAAACAGGATATTTAGCGAACAACATCAAGACCAGCGGCATTCGGGCCAGGACATATTACCTCTGCCAGTCGCGCATCAATAAATTTTCAAATTTTCCGATCAGTCGTGAGCAAGCCTGAACGCTGTTGTATTCATTGCGTAAAAGGAGAGACCAGTTTGACAAGTCCGCAGCAATCAGTCGTTCTCTCGGTCGAGGGGTTAACCCGGGACTATCCTGGTGTCAGGGCCGTCGACGATGTTAGCTTTTCAATTCAAAACGGTCATGTTCATTGCCTCATTGGTGAAAATGGTGCCGGGAAATCGACCCTCGTCAAAATGCTGACCGGTGCCTTGGCGCCCACCAGCGGGGCAATGATGGTGAACGGCGCGGCCTATACGCCAGATAGTCCGCATGCGGCGCGTGAATGTGGCATCGCCACACTTTTCCAGGAACTTCACGTCGTCGACGAACTTAACGTATTGGAAAACCTGACACTTGGCATGGAGCGTAGTCGATTTGGATTTCTGATTAAATCTGATCTCGAAGATCGTGTGATTCAGACGCTGGCTGCGATTGAACCATCCATCGATCCACAGGCCAGGGTTTCATCATTAAGCGTAGCGCAGAAACAAATAATTGAAATTGCCCGTGCGGCGTCGTCAGGCGCAAATGTCATCATCATGGATGAGCCAACTGCCGCCTTGTCCGAACGTGAGGTCGAGCGTCTCTTCGGCGTGATCCGGCGGTTACGGGAATCAGCGGTGACCGTTATTTATATCTCGCACAAGCTGGATGAAATTCTTGAGCTTGGTGACGCTGTTACGGTTCTTCGCGATGGCAAACACATTGCGACGAAACCATTGTCAGATATTGCAGGACGGTCCGAGCTTATCGAGATGATGATTGGCCGCACCGTGTTCCAGGACTACACCCCGCGAACAACGGTTACCGATGAAACTGTGCTTGTGGCAAAGGGGCTGACAAACACTTTGCTCCGGGATGTTTCCTTTCATATCAACAAAGGTGAAATCGTTGGTTTTTATGGCCTCGTCGGCGCGGGCAAGACCGAGATCGCCCGGGCCATGTTCGGGGCTGATGAAGTCACGGGATCAATTATGTTCAAAGGCCAGGCAATTGGCCGCTCTCCCAAGGAAGCCATTGCGGCAGGCATTGCCCTGGTGCCCGAAGAGCGCCGAACCCAAGGTTTGTTCATCGACATGACGATTCGCGAGAATATTCCGGTCATGAACTTACGCCATATGTCCGATAAGGGTGTCTTTCGTTCATCTGAGGCGCGCACCGCAGCTGTCGAGTATGTGGAAAAGCTCAACATCGCGACAGACTCGATTGAAAAGCATACGGAAAAACTCTCAGGCGGCAACCAACAAAAAGTCGTGCTGGCAAAGTGCCTGTTTTCGAAAGCTGACCTGCTGTTGCTGGACGAGCCGACCCGCGGCGTGGACGTTGGGGCCAAGGCTGAAATATATGAGATCATCAAGGATCTGGCCGACGAAGGAAATTCGGTTGCTGTGTTTTCTTCTGAACTTGAAGAGGTGCTGGGGATCTGTGATCGGGTCTTTCTTTTGTTCGACGGCTCCCTTGAGGGTGAAATTCAAAATGGCAAGGACGTCGATATCGCACACATTCTGAATGTTGTGACGGGTGGCTTTGAGGGAGCTGTGCAATGAGTGTCACCTCGAATAGCGGCAGGACGCTGTCTACAAACAAGGGCCACCGCCTGAGTGACGAGATGTTTATCACGGTGTTGGTGGCAAGCGTTGCGGTGTTGTTGTTCCTGATCGCTTCCGTGCTCGTACCGAACTTCTTTCAGTGGCAAAATCTGCTTAATCTGGTCACCAATAACTGGGCGGTTATTTCCCTCGGAATTGGCGTTACGTTCCTGCTTGTATCCGGCAACTTCGACTTGTCCGTCGGCGGCATTGTCGCCTTGTCAGGCGTTCTGGCGGTTTGGTTTTCCCAATCCACAGGGGGGGCAAATGCCCTGGCCACCGGACTTGGAATGCCCTACTGGTTGGCCTTTATATGTGCCATTGGCGGCGCCATGGCCATCGGTGGCTTAAACGCCCTGTTTGTTGTTCGCTTTCGCATTCCGTCGATTATCGTCACACTTGGCACAATGATGGTGGCCCGGGGCATCGCGCAGGTTATCACCCAAGGATCGCAACGAAACACCAACTTGCCTGATGGTTTTGGCTTGCTGGGCAACCTGAACATGTTTGGTACATCGATTAAATTCCCTGTTGTTTTGATGGCCGTTCTGTTGATTGTCGCAATCTTCATCGAACGCAAGATGGTGTTTGGCCGACTGACATATTGGATTGGTGCCAATCCGGTCGCGGCCAGATTATCCGGCATCGATAAAGACCGGCACGTCACTTACCTGTATTTATTTAGTGCGGCCGTTGCGGGCGTTGTCGGCATCCTTTTGTCATCAGAATTCAAGTCCGGCTTTTCAAACCGCGGCATGTTGATGGAATTTGACGCGCTGGTGATCGCCTTGTTAGGGGGCGTCGCCATTGCCGGTGGCTTTGGCTCGGTCGTGGGCATGTTCTTCGGCGCGATAATTCTTGCCGTGGTGACTTCGGCGGCCACAGGCATGACCCTGTCACCTGATTGGCAGTTTATCCTCAAAGCAGTCGCGGTGTTCCTCGCGATCCTGACACAAACCTGGGCGCTCGCCCGAAGAAATCGGTGAATTTGATGTCACAACCATCTTCCACGAGCGCTGAGCGTATCGGGCAATTCCTGCGCAACTACTACATTTACCTGGTGCTTGTAGGGGTCGTTGTTTTGCTAAGTTTGGCCAACATCGACAGATTTGATCTCTTTGAGCGCGGCAATTTCCTGAGCGAGCGAAACATCATCAACATCCTCAGGATATCGGCACCTTTGCTGACCCTGGCAGGTGCGTTCACGCTGTTGATGGTCTCTGGTTACATCGATCTTTCAGTGGGCAGCGCCATGAGCTTAAGCGCTGTTGTTTACGCCATGCTGGCAATCAACGGTGTGCCGTTCCTGCCCGCTTTCGGGATTACGATGGTGGTCGGGGCCGGGCTTGGTGCATTCAATGGTTTCCTGGTCGTTAAACTGAAAATTACACCGGTGATCGCAACCCTGATCACGCTTAGTCTCTATAAAGGCATTGCTCTGCTTCTTGTGCAGGATGGCGTGTCGGCCATTAAATCCGGCGGTGGCCTGAAGATGCCAAGCTGGTTCAACAGCTATGGCAGAGAAGGGGTCTTGTTGGGCCTCCCCATGGCTTTCTGGATTGCTGTGGCCGTGACAATTATTCTAGTTGTCGTGCAAAAACGCGCTTTGTTGGGTAAATATGCAGCCGCTACCGGCGGCAATCCCACGGCGGCGAAACTGTCCGGCATCAACACAACTAAAGTTGTCTTCGTGCTGTATGGTATCGTGGGTGTCACGGCGGCCCTGGCGGGTATCGCCCGTTCCAGCTTTATGTCTTTGGGCGATCCCCTGTCCGGAGACGGCATGGAACTTACGGCCATTCTTGTGGTGCTTCTTGGCGGCACGGCGTTCAGCGGCGGTGAGGGCAAGGTTCTGCGCTCGTTCATTGGTGCCTTGATCATTATGTCGCTGACCGTGGGGATGTTGACCCTCGTGCCCGCCTATTATCAGACGCTGGTCATTGGTGGCACGTTGCTCGCTGCTGCGGCCTCGAACCATCTCATCAGCCGGAAAGAGTCGGCTTCGTGAGCATAAGCAAAGCCGATTTTGAAGGTATGCGCCTTATGGCGCGCGTCCTGACGCTTCATTATGAAGAAGGACACCTGCAATCCCGGATTGCGATGGAATTAGGCCTCTCCCCGGCCAAGGTAAACCGATTGATCAAACAGGGCCGCGAATCCGGCATGTTAAAGATCTCCGTTGACAGCCCCTTCCAACGAGGCTTCGAGCTGGAGCAAAACCTTACCCGTCAAAGCAACCTTAAGAACTGCCTTGTTGTTTCGGCTGAGGTCGGCAGTTCCGAGACCACGCTAAGTCAGGTTGGCAAAGGTGCGGCGAAAGTTCTGTTGGAAAATTTGAAGGACGGCGACACCATTTGTGTTTCCGGCGGCAAGGGCGTCAGCGCCGTTGTTGAAGGACTGAACCCGGATCGTGCCTACGATGTTGAAGTTGTTCCGGCAACGGGGTGCGTGCAGGACAAATTTTATACGGACGTTAATCACGTGGCGGCACAGTTGGCGGAAAAACTGGGCGGTCGCGCCTGGCAAATTCACGCCCCCCTGTTTGCCGAAACGCCTGAGCAAAAAGAGATGCTGACGGAAATGCGTGCGGTCAAGGAAATCCTTGAGCGCGCCCGCAATGCAACAATTGCCATTGTTGGTGTGGGCTCAATTCTGTCAGATGATTCCAGCTATTATGATTTGCACCCAACTGCCAAAAGCGATCAAAGTGAAATTCGCCATACCGGTGCCGTCGCGGAACTTCTGGCGCATCTGTTGGATAAAAAAGGCAATGTCTGCAATTACGAACTGAACTCGCGACTTGTGGCCTTAAGCCCTGAAGATTTTTCCAGGGTTCCTTTGACGATGGGCGTGGCATCCGGCGAGAACAAGATCGAGCCTATCTGTTCGATGTTGCGCGGCAACCATTTAAAATCCCTGGTGGTCGACGAGCAAACCGCGATTGGTGTTCTGCAAACCCTTTGACGGGGGCATCTGCATTGCGACAAATCCATCCCTACGCACTCCGTCATGCCGGACCCGACCCGGCATCTACGCGACTGGACCGGGCAGGGCGCGACGAAATCAAATGATGTCTGAAGTATTCGAAGCAGTAGCGATTTCGTTTAATCATGAATCATCGTGGCGGGTTCAATCAGAATGGCGCGAAAATCATTTACATTTGTCAGGGTCGGGCCTGTCACGACCTGGCTATCGATTGCTTTGAAAAAACTATGACTGTCATTTGTTTCCAGACTGTCCTCGGCATCCGTACCAGCGGCCAGGGCCTTGGATAATGTTGCCGGTCCAATAACAGCGCCTGCCACCTCGGCAGCACCGTCGACACCATCTGTGTCACAGGCCAGGGCGTGAATGCCTTCGGCGCCTTGCAGGGTGATCGCCGCAGACAAGAGGTATTCCGCGTTAGGACCGCCAACGCCATCACCCCGTTGCGTCACCGTGCATTCACCGCCAGACAACAGCAATACAGACTTGTCGCCTGGTTTCAGCTTTTGCTGAATATCCATGGCATGCGCTGCCTGTTGACGACCCAGATCTCGTGCTTCGCCTTCCAGGGCATCACCCAGCAGGCGAACCTCAATGCCCTGGTTGCGGGCCTCGATCGCGGCAACCGCCAGGGATTGTGAGGGGGCCGCAATGATCCTGTTTTCGACCCGGGACAGAGCTTTGGCATCAGGTGGCAAAACGCCTGTCGGCGCGGCCAGAACGGCCTGAATGCTTTGCGGGATGGCGATGCCATAATCCCGAATAATCGACAAAGCGTCTTCAGATGTACCGGGGTCGCCGACCGTTGGGCCCGAGGCAATCCCCGCCGGATCATCGCCTGGCACATCAGAGATCATCAATGTCAGCATTTGGGCAGGCCAGGCGGCGGCAGCCAGTTGCCCGCCTTTCACTCGTGAGAGGTGTTTGCGCACAATGTTCATTTTGCCGATGGGCGCACCCGACGCCAGCAAGGCTTCGTTCAGCGCCTGTTTTTCTGCCAGGCTGATGTCGCCGGCCGGGCAGGTTAACAAGGCTGAACCCCCACCGGAAATCAGGGCAAGGACAAAATCATCCGGGCCTGCCTGCTCCAGTAGTTCCAGCATGCGGCTGGTCGCCGTTGCACCAGCTTCATCTGGTACGGGATGTGCCGCCTCGACGATTTCAATGCCCTGACAAGGTCTTGCATAGCCGTAGCGGGTTATGACCAAACCTTCGCTGGGCCCCCATTGTTGTTCAACAATCTCGGCCATTCGCGCCGATGCCTTGCCGGCACCAACAACCAGGACCCGGCCCGCCGGTTTTTCGGGCAAGGCAGCGGGGATCGTTTGCGCAGGATCAGCCGCCGCCACTGCCAGCTTGAACAGGTTTCGCAGTAAGTCGTTGGGAGCTGATAAGGTCATTGGCCAGATTTGTGTCGGATTACCCCTTGGCGGCGGTGATGGCTTTCAGATCGATGTCGAAACCATCCTTGATGATGTCGCAGATCTGGTCATAAACACAGCCGACACGAATGGTTTCATAGGACACCAGATCAATGATCGAGCTGCCGAGCCCTTTGTCATTGTGATAAGGCACCAGACCATAGTCGATAGTGATGTCAGCCACATCCCGAACCTGGGCTTCGATATCTTCAAAGACAAACTTGCTGCCGGTCAACGAGCGGTTGGCAGAGGAGCCTACAACCGCAAAATTATTTTCACGCGCCAGGCGGGCAATCTCATCATGCAGGGGACCGGCATTCATCAACAGGTCCATGGTGCCGGCTTTGGTTGAATTTTTGAAGGCAAAAGGCGGCAAGCTTTTGGCCACAGGGTTATCGGGCACAAAGGGGCCAACGATGGAAAAGGGCAGGTCATGTTCCTGGGTGATGACACGCACGATCTCGCGGGCCTGGTCTGAAACTTCGACAATCTTGTTGAAAATTTCCCAATCTCCGAAATTACCACAAGGTTTGTCGAAGGACCGCTCCTTGGCCGTGTACATGCGCTCGATAGAGTCGTCAGAATGACCGACAATGGCGTATCCGACACTCACCGGAAAAATGGCAACACCGCCGCCGCGTACAACTTCAAACACACGGGCAGCATCTTCCTTGACGGGATAATCTTCAAACATCTGTTTCTTCCTAGAATTTCAGGGTCGATAAAACGATACCCGCAAGAACGCCTGCGATCAATCTCTTGCAGATTTTGAACGGGCAGTGTTGGATAGCCCAAGATATTCACGCAAGATATTCATATTGGCGAAAGGCTTTTTCAGGCATGTCGAAACCAGATGTAGCGGGTGACGCCCAAAAGGCTTTTGACGTCATGAAAAAAGGCGGCATCGCCGTGATGCCCATGGATGTGGGCTATTCAGCCATCGGCGGGTCCATGGCGGCCCTGAAAAAGATTTTCGATACCAAGCAACGCACGCCGTCCAAGCTGAATGCCATGCTGGGGGATATGAAGTTGCATCACGAGCTTCATGACCTGGATCAGCGCGGGCAGGAAATCGTCCAAGCCCTGGTCGAAGATTATGACCTGCCCCTGGGCGCAATTGCACCGGCCCACATGGATCACCCGATTATCCGGAACATGGAACCAGAAGCGTTAGCGCGCAGCAGCAAGACCGGCACAATCTTGATGCTGTTGAATGCCGGGTCTTTTCACGCTGAAATATGCAGATTGAGCCGTGAGGCGTCTTTGCCCCTGTTTGGCTCATCCGCCAATGTTTCGCTTTCTGGCACCAAGTTTGTGGTCAGCGATATTGAACCTGAAATAATTGATATCGCCGATATCGTCATCGACCATGGCTTGAGAAAATATCACCTCTACGAAGCGTCATCGACCTTGCTTGATCTAATGACATTAGAGGTCGTGCGCTATGGCTCTTGCTTTGAGCTGATCGCCGATGTCCTGAAACGCCATTTCAGCATTGATCTGCCACCACCCCCACCGGGCCACATTCTCGACCTTGTAAAACACCGGCTGCCCTAATAATCCAATAAGATCATTCAATAAGTTCAGCCAATCATCCGCGAGACTTCCCCGTCCTCAATACCAACCGCCTCGGCCCAGGCCAGCAGCTGCGCCCAGGTGTTGTCGTCGATGGGCACGCCATTGGCCTCGCGGTCAGCGCGGGACTTGCGTTCCGGATCGCCCGGGAACATCACCTCATCAACACCGGTTGCTGGTGGGGAAGATTTGACCCAGTCCGCATAATTGTCGATATCGCCAAAGAAGTTTTCGGCACCACCAAAGACGTTAGGGTCGATCAGAATGGCCAGCATGTTATTGACAACACGGGATGGAACGATGCGTTCCGGTAAAAAGGCACCACCACCGCTGAAAGATCCAGCCAGAATATCGCAGATCAGGGCCATGCCAAAACCCTTGTGCAGGCCCATGGTTTGCAAGGCCCCAATGGGTTCTTCAAACATCACTGCCGGGTCATTGGTCGGGTTGCCTTCATGATCGACCAAGCTGTTGTCCGGCACCTCGACGCCCTTGTTATAAGCGACGCGGGCCTTGCCCATGGCGATGGTGCTGGTCGCCATATCAAACAGGAACATGGGGTGGCGGTCTGTGGCCGGGATTGCCGTGCAATAGGGATTGGTTGCAAAGCGGGCTTCGGTGCCGCCAAAAGGGGCGACAATGGAATTGGGCGACAGTACGTTGACATAGTGCATGGAAATGAAGCCGGCCTCCGCGGCCATAGTGCCCCAGGCCCCGATGCGACCAATATGGAAGCTGTTGCGCAAGGACAGGACAGCAATATGGTTTGTTCTCGCCTTTTCAATCGCCAGTTCCATGGCTTGCCGGGCAATGACCTGGCCGAAACCCCGATTGCCATCGACTTGCAGGAAAGGCCCCTTGTCCTGGACGACCTCCAGCTTTGCGTCCGTGTGTAACTGTCCCTCCTGAATGGCTTCCAGGTACAGGGGAATGACGCCCACACCATGGCTGTCGTGGCCGCACAAGTTGGCTTCCACCAGATGCCGGGACACTTGCGCCGCAGCCTGCGGATTACCGCTGCCTTTGCTTATGATCGCTTCGACAAATTCGGTTAAGCGTTTCGCCGATATCAGCATCAGTTATTCTCCGGGGTCATGTTGTTTTCTGTAAAATACGGGTCGATCCCGGACCGGGTCCAGCAAGGACATGTCACCTTGGTCCAGGTCAAATCCTTTAGGGAAGGGGGGCCGGGTTTCCATATCAAGGGAGCGCATTACCCGGTCGTCACGGTAATAGCTTTCCACTGTCAGTTTCTCCAGCAGAGCAGTGCCTGAGGGTTGGGACTGACGAAGTGTTTGCGCGATATCGTCCCCACCTTCCGCATCCAGGACTGCCAGCATCCCGGCCAATGTTGAATGATGGGGGCTTGCGGATTTCAGGATGTCAGCAAAAATAGTCTCATCATCGGCGCCGGGCACGCCAAATTCTTCACTTGCCGGAATGATCATGCCAACCAGGATCAACAGGCTCTGAGTTTCTTGTTCGCTGAAGGGATTGCTCATCATTTCACTCAATCGAATAAGTTGGCGAGGCGTTGTTTCATTTGATCGGCGATATACAACGCCAATGCCTGCAGGGTGCTGGTGGGATTAACACCGGCACTGGTGACAAAAATACTGCCGTCCACAATGAACAGGTTTTTGACATCATGACTGCGGCCCCATTCATTGACCACGGATCTCTGGGGGTCGGTGCCCATGCGGGCCGTGCCCATCAGATGCCAGCCCGCCATTTGGAGGGGGGCGGTGGTGAGGATATCCGTGGCCCCGGCAGCCCGTAAGACTTCACTGCCGCGGGCCAGGGCGTGGTCCAGCATCTTCCGGCTGTTGTCGCTTAAAGTATAATCGATTTTCGGGGCCGGGATGCCGTGACCATCGGTCAAGCTGGCATCCAGAGTCACTGTATTATGTTCTTCCGGCAAGTCCTCACAAACGGCAAAAATGGACGTCGTGCGGTTATACATCTTGCGAAAGGCACCGTGATGATTGGCCCCCCAGGGAATACGCCCCTTGCTGAGGCCCGTCAGGGCCGTATTGACTGGCCCGCTGCCACGGGAAAGCTCGTACGTGTAGCCCCGCACAAATCCCCGGCTCAAATCGGTTTCGTAAAATTCCTGGCTCTGGATGCCCTTGTGCGGCCCTTTGTAGCCATCCAGCTCTTCTTCGAAGATGCCTTGTATCCCGGCATAGGGGTGCAGCATCAGGTTTTTGCCGACCAGACCACTGCTATTGGCAAGGCCGTCGGGGAAAGCTTTAGACTTTGAATTCAGCAACAGACGCGGCGTGCCGACGCCATTGCTGGCCATGATCACCACATGGGCCTTGATGATTTGTTCGGTATCGTCCTGATCGTAATAGATGGCCCCTGTGGCCATGCCGTCATCCCCGACGGTGATTTCTCGAACCCGGCAATGGGTGCGCAATTCCACCCCGGCCCGCAGGGCGTGCGGCCAATAAGAGACATCGACGCTGGCCTTTGCCCCTTGGGCACAACCGCTGATACAGGCCCCCAGATTGATGCATTTGTCGCGCCCGTCATAGGCAACGGAATTGATCGCCACATCGGCGGGCCACCAGTGCCAGCCCTGTTTGTTAAAGCCACGGGCCACGGCCTGGCCAGCTTTTCCCAAGGGCAGGGGCGGCATGTGGTCATGGCCTTTGGGTGGGTAGGCCGGATCACCGGCGAGGCCAGAGACCCCCATCATGCGGTCGTTTTGTTCGAAAAAGGGTTCCAGTGTCGCGTAATCAACGGGCCAGTCGTCAGCCACCCCATCCAGGCTTTTGACCCGGAAATCCGAGGGATGAAACCGCGGAAACTGACCGGCAAACATCACCGTACTGCCGCCAACGCCATTAAAATTCACGATCTTGATGGGGGAGTTATCTTCAGCAATGGGATAGTCCGTCGGGCGCTTGCGCTGATTGGGACTGATGCTGAAATCACTACTGCGCCGTGCTTCCCAGTCGCGCCCGGCACTTGGAAAATCAGATGGATTGCTGGTGCCACCCTGTTCCAGACAGACGATTCTCATACGTGTGTCCGCCAGACTCCAGGCCACAGCAGCGCCGGAAGCACCGGCACCAATTATCAGGACATCAACGGGTTCTTCTGTCATGCGGGGCTCTGATTCGAAGGCAAAAGGTGGGGAATCCAAGGCAAAAGGCGGGGCAAGACAAGGCGGGTTTGTCCTGCGGTAGCTGATGATGGCACATATTATTAAAGTTTGCACCGCACTGAACCGGCATTTGTTATATCACCAGGCTATGTTATTTTTAGTGAAATCAGGCCCAAAAAATCAAGTACGGGGGAGACGTCGGTTGAACGCAGAATTGATCACATCGCTGAAAGAAGTTGTCGGCAAGGGCGGCTATCTTGACGGTGATGATGTCGGTGAAAGATATTATACTGACCCGCGCGGCGTTGGTGACAATCAACCAAGCCTGATCCTGCGTCCGGCAACGACGGAAGAATTGTCAGAAATCATGAAGCTGTGTCACGCCGCAGGCCAGGGCGTTGTGGCCCAGGGTGGCATGACCGGTTTGGTGTCGGGTGCCCGACCTGAAGATAGCGAACTCCCCATTTCCTTTGAGCGCATGAACGGCATAGATGAGCTGGACAGCCGCACCAGCACCATGACAGTGCAATCGGGCACACCCTTACAAGCCATTCAAGAGCAGGCGGATGCGCAAGGATTTTTATTTCCCCTGGATCTGGGCGCACGTGGCTCCTGCTCTATTGGCGGTAACCTGTCGACCAATGCCGGTGGCAACCGGGTTATCCGCTATGGCATGACCCGCGATTTAGTGCTGGGTGTCGAAGCCGTGTTGGCGGACGGCACCATCATCAGCAGCCTCAACAAGATGATCAAAAACAACACCGGCTATGACTTGAAGCAATTGTTTATCGGCAGTGAAGGCACGCTTGGCCTGATCACAAAAGTGGTGCTGCGCCTCAGCCCTAAACCACGCAGCCAGTCCGTGGCCTTTTGTGGTGTGTCTGATTTCGATTCTGTTGTGAACTTCATGCAGCATATGAAATCAGGATTAGGCGGCAATCTCAGTGCTTTTGAAGTGATCTGGCAGTCAACTTATAATCTGATCGTCGACAAAGTGGAGACCATCAAGGCCCCGTTGTCAGGCGATTACGCTTATTATGTGCTGGTGGAAACCATGGGCGGTGACCCGGCCCGCGATCAGGACCGCTTTGAAGATATTCTGGGGGAAGCCCTGGAAGCAGGTTTGATCGAAGATGCGGTAATTTCCAAATCCCAAGGCGAAATTGATGACCTGTGGCAGGTGCGGGATGGCATGGCGGAAGCCATGGCCACGCAGCAACCGGCGTCCGGATTTGATGTCAGTTTGCTGATCGGCGATATGGAATATTTTTGCGCTGAAGTTGATCGAAGGCTGAAGGCGGCCTGGCCTGAGGCCAGCGTTTATGTGGGCGGGCACCTGGGGGACGGCAATCTGCATCTGGTGGCCAAGGCTGAAAATGTCGATCCGCAACCGAAGGATGCCATCGATACAATCGTCTATGACCTGGTCGGGGAACTGGGCGGGTCGGTTTCGGCGGAACATGGTATCGGCATGGCCAAAAAGGCTTACCTTTCCAAAAGCCGAAGTCCCGCTGAACTTGCCCTGATGCACACCCTGAAACAAGCCATGGACCCCAAGGGTTTGCTGAACCGGGGTCGTGTATTTGAAATGACGCCTTCCTGACCTTTTGAATAAAGACAGATGCAATGAACAATCAAAGCCATACCAGCAACGTTGTAAATATCTATGATGCCCATCCGATCAATGAAGGCCAGATTCTTGAAAAGATGAAACTGGACGGCGTCGACCTTGCCGCGTTGACAGAGGACATCCTGCAAAATTACGACATGGACCATTACGATGGTCTGGCTGCTATCGACAAGCTGGCCCAGTCCGCCGGGATCGAGGCTGGTAGCCATGTTCTCGATGTGGCGTCGGGCATGGGCGGTCCAGCACGCTACCTCGCACATAACTATGGCTGCCAGGTGACGGGGATCGACCTGACCACCAGCCGGGTTGAAGGTGCCCAACGTTTGACAGATATGTCCGGGCTGTCAGACAAGGTGAAATTTCAGACCGCGAATGCCCTGGAAAACCCTTATCCCGATCAAACATTTGACGTGGTCATTGGCCAGGAAGCCTGGTGCCATATTCCCGACAAGCCGCAACTGATCAAGGAATGTGTCCGGGTCACCAAAGTTGGCGGTTGTCTGGCCTTCACGGATATTCTGGAACGTGGCGGCTTAAGCCCGGAACATCGGGACGAGATCAGCCAGGGTTTGGGTTATAGCAAGCTTGGCACATTAAGCGACTACCAGGTATTTTTGGAACAGGCCGGTTGTGTGGTCGAAGAAGTAGAGGACCTGAGCGCGCGGTGGGCTGTCATCTTGCGCGAACGTTTGGAGATGTACAAAAGCCTGCGGCCTCAAACCATCGAAATGTTGGGCATCGAAGCGTTTGAGCGATGGGACCATGTTTATACTTTATATGTGGATCAAATCGAAAAAGGCCATCTTGGTGGGGGCCGCTTTCTGGCAAGAAGAGGTTGAGGGTGGGGATGGGGATTATCCGCTCTTGTTTGAATTGCCGGTATAGAACTTGACGCTAAACACGCCGTCACCCCGCACTTGATGCGGGGTCTGCGCCTGTGTTGTAAGGCACGATGCATCCCAATTTGGCCACCGCATGGACCCCGCATCAAGTGCGGGGTGACGGTGTAGATGATTTCACTGCCTGCGCTGACAATCAATCCAATCCCATCAATCCTGTTTCTGCGCAATCCAGTCGTGGTCGGGGTCGTTCTTGAAATGCCATTCACGTAAAGGTCCGGCCATGACGTTCAGGTAATAAAGGTCATAACCATGTGGTGTGCCGACCGGGTGATAGCCACGCGGTACCATGACCACATCGCCGTCTTCCACGGCCATGGTTTCATCCAGGCTGCGGTCGTCGGTGTAAACCCGCTGGAAGGCAAAACCCTGGGACGGGTTCAGGCGGTGATAATAGGTTTCCTCAAGGTTGGTTTCCTCAGGGGAATTATCTGTGTCATGTTTATGCGGCGGATAGCTGGACCAGTTACCGGCCGGGGTGACGACCTCAACCACCAGCAAACTGTCGGCGGGTTGGTCGTCTGGCAGGATGTTGCAGACATGACGCACATTTGTGCCCGTGCCGCGGGTCTCGCGGCTCATGTCGTCTGGCGCTATCAGGCGCACGGCGTGGTTGCCCTTGCCGGGTGCAGAACAGACGGCAAGCGTTAATTCCGATGTGGCTGTGACGCTGAAGTGACTGCTCGAGGGCACATAAACCGCATGCGGTGCCTGGCCATCAAACAAGGATGTGCGACCGCCAACACTATTAAAGCTTTCACCCCCGGCGTTGATGTCAGCGGAACCCAAAACTGTGACCAGACAAATCTCGCGGCTGTCTGTGTCGCGGGTAATGCTCATGCCGGGCCTCATTCGCAGAAGCTCAAACCCCACATGGGGCCAACCGGCAGATTCCGGGGTGATACATTGCACGGTGCCGTTGGCGTCGGGCTGTTGTGGTTTAACGAGCAGGCTGGTCATAAATTTACTCCTGAGCGGCGCTTGATGTGCGCGCATCGCGCCATGTTTGCAACAATTCACGATAGTTCCGGGCGATGCGGGCAGTGGCTTCGGCATCGGTGATGTCTTTGGCAAACCAGTCTTCGGCAGCGCTGTAAAAGAGGCTGCGACCAACGGCAAAACCTTTGCAGACGGGATAGGCAGCAGCAAGTTCAAAGCCCGCTCGCAATTCATCCATGGGTGCGTTCAGACCCAACATCAATACACCACGGCACCAGGGATCGCGGGCCTCGATCAGGGCGCTGATCTTTTCCCAGGTTTCCGTGGCCCTTGGCGGTGATAATTTCCACCAGTCGGGCATAATCCCGGCGTCGTAAAATTCACCCATAGCTGTCAACAAGGCTTGTTCCGGGTCCATACCGTTCTGTGGCGGAATAACTTCCAGCAACATATCATGACCGGTCGTCAGGCAAGCTTCATACAGGTTGGACACGGTCTGGATTTGCGCATCTTTCAGGGCTTGGTCGTCGTTGGGGTGGTAAGAGACCAGACACTTGGCCACATGGCTTTCGGGCCAGTCGTGCAAAGTCGCCGCGATATTTGGTCCACCTTCAAATTGCAGTGGACGGGAGCCGGGCAATTCAACCGGACGGGCCACCCACAATGTCCCGTCACTGGCCTGGGCCAGACTGTCGAAACCGTATTTGTCATCAATGATCACACCAAAGCCCGCAGAATTATCCGAGGCATTGCGGGCACCTTCGGCAATCAGGCGTTTGAACTGGCTGATGTCTTCCGGGGAAGCGCTGTTTTTCTCAGCGATTTCTTCAAACTGGCCGCGATGGTCAAAGGCAATGGCACATACTTCGCGCCATTGTTTTTTGCGATTGGTGGTGCGGTGGATGTGCGAAAGTTTTTTGTCGTGGCGCAGGCGAATTTCTGAACTGCCTTCTTCCAGAAAGATCTGCAATTCCTGCCAACTGGGAATGGCCGGTGCACAGCCGTGGCGTGATACAACGATGGCGCCACAGGCATTGCCAAACCGGCAGCAGGTTTCCCAATCTTCTCCAGCGACCCAGCCGCGCAGGAAGCCGGACATGAAACCGTCACCTGCGCCTAAGGTATTAAAGACCTCGATCTTGCGACCGGTTACGGTAATGCCTTTTTCCAGGTCATCAGGAATGACGTCCGGGAAAACAACGCAACCCATGGGTCCGCGTTTTACAACAATGGCGGCTTGCGAAAGCGCCCGGATATTTTTGACGGCTTGCAAAGTATTTGTTGAACCGCCCGCAATATGAATTTCTTCTTCCGTGCCGACGATCAGGTCACAATCGGCCAGGATTGTTTGCACGTGCGCCGTCACATCGGCGGATTCAACAAAGCGGCTTTCGCCATCGCCATGGGATGTCAGGCCCCAGGCAACGGGACGATAATCAATGTCGAGAACGACTTTGGTGCCGGCCTTTTTGGCTGCGGCCTGGGCCTTGCGGCTGGCCTCTTCGACGCCGGGTTGCGAAAAATGTGTGCCGGTCAGAACCAGGGCTTTGGCCGAGGCGATATAAGCCGGGTCAATATGCTCCCCGCTGAGCGCCATGTCGGCGCAGTTCTCGCGATAGAATATATGAGGTGAAGTTTGCAGATCGCGAATGCCCAGAATAACCAGGGCGCTCAAGCGTTCAGGGTCAGTTGTCACGTGGCTGATATCGACGCCTTCATCGATCAAGGTCTGGCGGATGAAGCTGCCCATTTGTTCGTCGCCGACGCGGGTAATCAAGGCGCTTTTCAGACCAAGACGGGAACAGCCGACAGAAATATTCGTGGCGCAACCACCAACATATTTGGCAAAGGACTGCATATCTTCCAGCCGTCCGCCGACCTGTTCGCCATAAAGATCAACGCTGGAGCGCCCCAGGCATATCACATCGAGAGTTCGGTCTTGCATCTTCAGGTCTTCCTGTATTTCCCGGAAAATATGATTCGATTCCGGGGGCGACTAGGTGAGTGATTTTTCGTTAAGAGATAGCGCTTGCCCCAGTCCAACAACAAGGGTCTGGGCAAGGCAAATGGGGGCAACAAGAGTGCGGAATGTCTGGTCCGAACCGTTCTTGATTTCGAAACTGACAGAACTGCGGGCGACCAGTGGACTTAAGGGGCTGTCGGTAATGGCAATCATCTTGCAGCCGGTATCGGACACTTCCGACATCAGGTCGACAACCGCGGGGGTATAGGGGGCAAAACTTATGGCAATGACCGCGTCATCAGGATCAACACGGGCGATCTGGTGGCGCAACATGCCCCCGGCCCCGTCGGCCAGCAGACAGCGAATCTCCAGACGTGACAGGGCATAGTGAAGATATTGGGCAACGGCATAAGAGCGCCCTTGGGCCAGCAAATGAATATCGCGGGCGTCGCGCAAAATCTCGACAGCCTGGGTCAGTTTGGCGGGCGGTGTGTTGCGGCGTAATTGATCCAGCGCCTCTATGCCAGTGCCGGAAAATTCATCAAGGATTGAGGCGATACCTTCGCGGCCTTCTGATTGCAAATTTTGAATGCGGTCGCGATAGCTTGAGGTGTCCTTCATCAGGCGGGCGCGGAACAGACGCTGTAAATCGCTGAAGCCGTCAAATTCAAAGGCTTTGGCAAAACGCACGATTGTTGACGGCTGCACATCGGCCTTCTCGGCCACATAGGTCACGGTTTCCATGGCCACCGTGTCCGGGTGTTCCAGCGCAAAACGGCCAAATTTCTGTAGCTGGCCGGGCAAGTTGTCGTATTTGCCGGTAATGGCTGTCTGCAAATCATCATAGGTCGTCGGCGCACTGGTCATCAGATTATAGCCTCATTGCTCAAATTCTGTTTTTTCATATGAACAGAATTTTCTATGCTTGACAAGATTGAAAATTTCTTATTATAGTATTTTAACGTAATTAAATATGACTATATAGCTTGATTTTGAAAGATATGGCCGCGGCGCTCAAGCCGCAGCCGCCAAAACAAAAATAATAACAAGAAGACCACAAACCAAGACAACCGAATTAAGACGATCGAAGACTTGAACATAAATGGAGGTAAATATGTTTAGCCCTAAAACGAAGCTTTCTTTTTCCAAAATCACCGCAGGCGTCGCTCTGACAGCTGTTTGCACAGTTCTTTCCGCAACAGCCGCCACAGCTGCTGGCAAGCCGATTGTTATTGGCCTGACATCTGACGCCAGTGGCCAGTACGCCAACTCAGGTGCATCTGATCGCCGTGGCATGAAAATGGCCATCGCCGAATACAACGCCAAGGGCGGTGTCCTTGGTCGTCAGATCAAAACTGTTCATATCGATACGGAAACAACCCCGGCCACTGGCTCACGTGTTGCAGAACGCATGATCAGCCGTGAAAAAGTTGGTTTCATGATCGGCGCTGTCAGCTCCGGTGTGGCCAACGCGATTTCGCAGGTTGCCCAGAAGTATGGCGTTGTTTACCTGAACACCAACTCAAGCTCACCCACCGAATCAGGCAAGAACTGCCATCGCGTAAAGTTTGTCTGGGATGGTAATGGCAAGAACTTTGCCCTCGCCGCCGTCAAAAACGCTGTAACCGCTTATGGTAAAGACTGGCTGCTGGTCACCAACGATTATGTCTGGGGTCACAACACGTCTAAAGCCACGCGCGGCCTGGCCGTTGCCAATGGTGCAAAAATTGTTGACGAAATCATGGTGCCACAGGGTACACGCGATTTCTCAACTGTTCTGCTGAAAGTCCAGCAAGCCAAACCATCCGTTGTTGCCGCCGCCGTTGGTGGTGATGATCAAAAAGCCATGCGCACCCAAATCGCTCAGCTTGGCCTTGGCGACAAGTTTGCATGGATCAACAACCAGCAGGACTGGCCTGATGTCTACGGCCTGCCCAAGAAAAACCTGTTCGGTGTCTTTGGCACAACCTGGTACTACAAGCTGGACCTGCCGGGCGTAAAAGAATTTGTTGCCGTATATCAGGCAGCTTATCCTGACACCAAAATGAAAGTTCCAGGCAACGTCTTCTACAATGGTTACATGGCCACCAAATCCTTGCTTCAGGCCATCGAAGCCGCAGGTACAACCAACAACCACGCTGTGATCAAGCAGTTGGAAAACCTGAAAGTGTCTGCCGCAGATCGCATGCAGCACCACGACGCCTGGATGAACCCAAAAACGCATCAGATGCAACAGACCGTCTATCTCGCAACCAGCAACCCTGCTGATAGTGCCAAAGACGATATGTTCAAGATCATGTCACAGTCAGCACCTTCTGCTGTTGCCGACATGAACGCTGAAGCAACCTGTAAGCTCGAAGCTCTGGCCGATACACCACAGCGCGAGTCCTGAGTCTCCCTGAACTGCCGCCCCCGGACTGTTACCCGGGGGCGGGTTTTTTCCCGACTCTTCATTTTTCTTTCTACACATTATTCCTGCGCGCCAAAGCGCTTTAAGTTCCGCTCAAAACGCTTCCGATTGTTTGAATGTTTTCGATCAGCTTGTTGCATGCTGATAATTTCACGCACCTAACGGACCCTGACAGCTGACCCATGGATATCATCCTTAATCTTTTGCCGCATTTGCTGAACGGCCTGGCCCTGGGCCTTCTGTTCGCCCTGATCGCCCTTGGCTTCATGCTGATTGTTGGTGTGATGGAGCTGATCAACCTGGCCCACGGCTCGCTGTTTGCGCTGGGTGCCTATGTGGCCATGACCATCATTGACCCCAATCTTTCCGGCTACGGGGCTTTTGGTGAATGGTATATGGGCCTGTCGCTTACCCTAAGATATATTATTGCCCTGGCATTTGCGCCGGTCATTGTTGCCTTTGTTGGCATGGGCCTGGAAATCTGCATGCGCCGAACCTATGGCAAAAAAGCTGAATATGGTTTGCTGTTAACCTATGGTGCCGCCCTGGTGCTGGAAGAAACCATTCGTATCACCTGGGGCTCCGCCGAACAGGTTCTGCAAATCCCCGACGCCATCAGTGGGGCCTTTATCGCTGGTGGCATGATATATTCCAACTATCGTTTTTTTGCCGCTGGATTTGGCCTCGTGCTGATCCTGGTGGTCTGGCTCTTCCTCGAAAAAACACCTTACGGTTCCATCATCAAGGCCGGTGCCCATGACAGCGAAATGGTCCGGGCACTTGGCGTGAACCTGACCCGCTTGCGCCTGTTGGTCTTTGGCCTGGGCGCGGGTCTGTCGGCCATTGCGGGCGTGGTGCTGACACCGATCTGGGGCCTGCGTCCGCATGTGGGTGTGGACGTCGTGATCCCGGCATTCTTGATCATTGTCCTGGGTGGCATTGGTAGTTTCTGGGGTGCCGTCATTGGCGGTATTCTGGTCGGTCTGACCGTTGGCATCGTCGGGGCCCTCGCCCCTGAATGGTCGCTGATGTCCATGTACATTTTGCTGATCATTGTGATTACCTTCCGCACCCGTGGTTTGCTCGGTAAAAAAAGCGCGCTGGAGAATTGATATGAGCACCTCCTTCGCCAAAAAAACGCCCTTCATCACCCGGCCCATGATCGTTTTGTTTCTGGCCCTGGGCACATTCCCTTTGTGGGGAACAAGTGTCGGTCTTTACGATTATCTGGGTGTGGAAATTGTCATCTGGATTATCTATGCCCTGGGCTTCAACCTGCTGCTGGGCTACACCGGCCTGCCGTCCTTTGGACATGGCGCGTTCTTCGGTGTTGGTGCCTATTCATATGGCCTGTTCCAGCTGAATGTTTTTGAAAGTGTTTGGCTGGCGGTGGCGGCAGGTGTTGTCGGCGGAGCCGTTGTTGCGGGCCTCGTGGCCTGTTTCATCTCCCATCGCCGGGGCATCTATTACGCTCTGATGACCATCGCCTTCGGGCAGGTTTGCTGGTTTGTTTCCATGAAATGGCACACCGTAACCGGTGGCGAGGATGGCTTGTTGAATGTCCATCGCGGCACGCTCAATTTGCTGGTGACGGACGCCAGTCTGAAAGACAACGCCGATCTCTTTTACTTTGCCTTTGCCGTCCTGGTAGCGGTTGTCTTGATCCTCTGGCGTCTGGTGCATTCGCCCTATGGCAAGGCCCTGCAGGCCATTCGTATGAACCAGATGCGGGCAGGCTTTGTCGGCTATAATGTCTGGCTGATCAAATGGTCGGTCTTCACTTTGTCCGGCGCCATTGCCGGTTTGGCAGGCGGTTTGTTCGCCATCGCGCAAGAATCAGCCTACCCCGATGTCATGAGCTTACATGCCTCTGGCTTTGTGGTGATGATGACCTTGATCGGCGGTGGATTTGTTAGTTTCTGGGGGCCGGTTATCGGGGCAATCGTCTTCTTCGTCGCGCGTGATTTTCTGGGCTCGATCACCGAAACCTGGCTCTTGTGGTACGGCCTGATGTTCATGGGAGTGATTATCTTCAAACCGGAAGGTATCGCCGGTGCCTTCCAGGATTTTGTTGCCAAGCGCCGGGCAAGGGTGGAGAACTGACATGGCTTTGTTCGAAGCGATCCATCTGCATAAACGTTTTGGCGACCAGGTCGTGCTGGAAGATATTTCCCTGACCTTTGAAGCGGGTCAGCTTAGCGGGATTATGGGGCCAAACGGCGCGGGGAAATCCACATGCTTCAACGTTCTCACCGGCCACTACAAACCAAACGCTGGCAAGGTGATGTTTGAAGGCAAGGATATTACCGGTCTGCCACCGCGTGTGATCGCGGGCATGGGCATCGCCCGGTCCTTCCAGCTCATGAACTTGTTTGACGAGTTTACGGTGATCGAAAACATTCTGGTCGCCCTGCCGGAATCCGTTGCGAAAAGCTTTAACATCGGCCACGACATCATGGGTAATTCATCGGCCACGGATCGTGCCGCTGACGTTCTGGCCAAAGTCGGCCTGACCGGGCGGGAGCTGGAGCTGGCGGGTAACCTGCCTTACGGCGAACGGCGCGCCCTGGAAATCGGCGTGGCCCTGGCGTCCGAGCCACGCTTGTTGTTCCTGGACGAACCAACTCAAGGGCTGGGCGCTGACGGCACAGCACGCCTTGAGGAGTTGATTGGTGAGCTGAAAAAAACCTATTCCATCGTTATCATTGAACATGACATGAAGTTCCTGTTTGGTCTGGCCGACACCATTTCGGTGATCCATTGGGGCCAGGTCATTGCACAAGGGTCACCTGATCAGCTGCGCGACAACGAATGGGTGCGCGCCTCAAAGATCGGAGACGCCGCATGATGCTCGACATTCAGAATATCGAAACCTGGTATGGTGAAACCCAAGCCTTGTTTGGTGCGTCGCTAAATATTGCAGAAGGCGAAGTGGTTGCCTTGTTGGGACCCAATGGTGCGGGCAAGACCACAACTTTACGCTCGATCCTGGGTCTCTCGCCTGCCCGCAGGGGTACAATCGCTTTTGATGGCAAGGATATTACCAGTACGGCCACGCATGTGATTGCCAATGCCGGTGTGGGTTGGGTGCCGGATGACCGGCGCATCTTTCCCACCCTGAAGGTCAAAACCAATCTGGCCCTGGGCAAGAAAAAAACCCGCTTCCGGTCCTGGTCGGAAAGTGAGATGTTTGAAATTTTTTCCGCCCTGGAATATCTCATGGACCGGGATTGTGAAAATCTTTCCGGCGGTGAGATGCAAATGGTGGCGATCAGCCGCGCATTGTTGGGCTCACCTGGCCTGGTGTTGTTTGACGAACCCTCTCAAGGCCTCGCCCCCAAGGTCGTGCAAGACGTCATGAAAACCATTACCCGCCTTAAAAACGAAGGGATTTCGGTGCTGGTCGTCGAACAAAATGCCATGAGCGCCCTGGAAGTTTGCGACCGGGTCTATGTTATGGATCATGGCCGCATCGTCCACGAAGGCGGGGCGGCACAACTTCTTGAAGACGAAGCCCTGCGCAAGCAGTTGTTGGGGATTTAGCCATGACGACACCCACGCAGGCACCCATGCTTGAAGTCAAAGGTCTGAAGAAAATCTACCAGCGCGGCTTCATCAAGCGCCAGGAAACCTTCCGCCTGGAAGCCGACTTCACCATCGACAAGCCTCAGGTTGTGGGTGTCATGGGGCCAAATGGCTCCGGCAAGACAACCATGTTTGAACTGATCACCGGCAGCAACCAGCCCACAGCGGGCGAAGTTCTGTGTGCCGGGCAAAACATTCATAATGTGAAATACCGCCAGCGCGACCGCCTGGCGATCCATTATCACCAATCCTATCAGGTGCGCCATTTCAGCAAAACCAAACCGTCATTTCTGATGGAAAATCCGGTCTCGGATTATCCCATGATCCATCTGTTTGACGAGCCGCAGTTCAACACGCAAGACGGCTATATCGGCTTTATGCTGGAATTTTTCAAGAAGTTGCGGGCCGAAGGTCGCCTGGTCTTTCTGTGCGTGCATCCGAACGAGCCTTTTCACACCAAAATCATGCGCGAAGCCTGCGATCAATATATCTTTGTGCAAAAAGGTTCCGTGTCACGGGCAGGGACCTATGATGAATTGCTTGAGGTCGACGGCGTGCGGGATTATCTCGGCGCGTTGGCTGCATACTGACCAACAGGATCTAGAATATGCAAAGCCTTGAAGGGAAAATTGCTTTGGTAACCGGCGCCGCCGGGGTGCTGGGCGGCGCCGTGACACGGGGCTTTGTTGCCAAGGGCGTCAAAGTAGCCATGGTTGATTTGGACACAGACCGGCTGGATGCTTTATCTGACGACCTGGGCGACGGCGTCATGTCTGTGCCCATGGACGTCAGCTCAGATGATGCCATCACGCAAGGCCTGGCCGATATTCAGCTGGCCTGGGGTGATCCTGATATTCTGGTCAACAATGCCGGTATTCTAACCAACAATAAATCCGCAGAAACAAGCATTGATGAATGGCGCAAGGTGATGTCGGTGAACCTGGACGGGGCCTTTTACCTGGCTCGTCGCTGCCTGCCCGCCATGAAAGAAAAAGCCTGGGGCCGGGTCATCAACATCTGTTCGTTGGCCGCCAAAACCGGTGGCCTGACGGCGGGGACCGCCTACACCACTTCCAAGGGCGGCATGTCGGCTTTAACTTTTTCTCTGGCTCGCGAAGTGGCGGGCGATGGCGTGACCGTTAATGGCATTGCGCCGGCCTATATCAAAACACCCATGGTGATGGAGCAACTGACTGAAGAGCAACGTCAGAAGCTGCTGAAAGATATTCCTGTCGGTCGCTTTTGCGAGGCGGAAGAAGTGTCTCATGTGGTTGAATTCCTGGCCTCACCCTTATCCGGTTTCATTACTGGCGAAGTCGTCGATATCAACGGCGGCCTGCATCTCGATTAACAAAGGTTATGCACGTGACTGATCAAATTACCCCCAAGATCGATTTCAAAACTGAACTCACCGGCTTGTTTGATTTAACGGGCCAGGTGGCCTATGTGCCCGGCGGTTATGGCGGCATCGGGGAATGTATTGCCTGGGGCCTCGCGGTCGCAGGTGCAAAGGTTGTTGTCTCAGGCCGCAGTGCCGACAAGGCGGACAAGCTGGCAGCTGAACTACAAACCGCCGGTTATGAAGCCACAGGCCTTGCCGTTGATGTGCAATCCGTTGATCAGATCCACGCCTCTGTTGATGCGGTTGTCGAAAAATACGGGAAAATTGATATCTTGATGAACTGCGTCGGCATCCAGCGTGAACAGCCTTTGCTGGAAGTGACGGAAGAAGCCTATGACGAAGTTTATGAAGTTAACCTGAAGGCTTCCATGTTTCTGGCCCAAGCCGCTGGCAAACACCAGGTGGCTGCGGGCAATGGTGGCAAACAAGTGCATTTGCTGTCCGTGCGCTCGCAATTGGGTCTGCGCGGCAGGGGCTATTCAGCTTATTGCTCGACCAAGGGCGGTCAGGTGATGATGATCAAACAACACGCCATGGAACTGGCCCCGCACGGTATCACGGTAAATGGTGTGGCGCCGACTTTTGTCTTTACGGAAATGATCCGCCACGTGATGGAAAATGACGAATTTCGCCAGGGCCTGCTGGACCGCATTCCCCTTGGTCGCATCGCCGACCCCAAGGACATCACCGGCCCCGCTTTGTTCTTTTGCGCACCTGCGTCTGGTTTTGTCACCGGTCAAACCATGTATGTCGACGGCGGCATTACCGCCAGCCAATAACTGAAATCTGCTGACCTGACGACAAAGCCGTTGTAGGATTGGCCCTGTACTGAATATGCAAACGGGGCTTGTCCTGGAAAACTATGTCACCAGATTTCTGTCCGGCTTGCGGGACCGCGGCAATATTGAAGAGATGTTCGACCTGCTGCCGGACATCTATTTCTATATCAAGGATCGCAATTGCCGCTGGGTCATGTGCAATAACGCCTGTCTGCGACTGCTGAATTTTCGCGACCAGTCAGAAGTTTATGGCGCCACCGAAGCGGACTTTTATCCACCCAGTATTGCCGAGATGATTTACCAGGATGACCGCGACGTCATCGACAATAACCGGCGCATTATTAACCGCACGGAATTGATCATTGCTGAAACCGGGCATCTGACCTGGGTTTCAACCAACAAACTGCCGCTGGTTGGAAATGACGGTCTGGTCGCGGGGCTGATGGGCACCACTCGAATACTCAGTCGCTCAGACCAATTACCCGAAGACTATCAGCCCTTTCGGGCAGTCATTGATCACATTCAGGCAAATGTGGCAGATAAAATCGATGTGACGGAACTGGCGAAAATCGCCTGCCTGTCCGACAGCCATTTCAGGAAACGTTTCCGGGCACAGTTTCGCTTGTCTCCTCAGGAATTTATTTTGCGCACCCGCCTGCAGGCCGCTTCCAAGATGTTGATTTCAACAGACAGTCCGTTGATTACAGTGGCTCTTGCTTGTGGCTTCAGTGACCAGAGCTATTTCACTCGCCAGTTCGGCAAGTTTTTTGAACAATCGCCGAAACGCTACCGCGCGACCTGGGGGCAGAAGTAAGGTGAAGTTTTTGTAGCTCCAAATCATGTGCCTCCAGGGACGTGTGAAAATCAGGAAAGCGATTACCAACAAACACTCCGTCATCCCGCACCTGATGCGGGATCCATGCCTTTGTCTGAAGGGTTCCCTGTAAATCAGATGCGTAGACCCCGCATCAAGTGCGGGCTGACGGAGAGAGTTAACTATTAGCCAGCTAAATCACCTTAATCAGCGAATAGTTATAAAACTCCCGCGACTCGCAAAAGCCACGCCTGATATTTGGCGATAGTCTTGAACTTCAAATCAGCTATTGCCGGAGGATTTTGTGGCCAGTTTTGAACATAAGGGATGCGTCGTTCATTACGATGTGCAGGGCGAAGGACCAGACCTGTTGTTCATGCACGGGCTCACGGCGGATCGTCGTCAGTCAATTGACGCCCTGGACCAATTGAGCGGATATCGACTGATCACGGTCGATATGCCGGGCCATGGCGACACGAAATTACCTGCTGAACCGGGTGCTGGAAACACCCTTGAAGATATTGTGAGTTTTGCAGCCTTTGGCGAACTTGCGGCAGCACTTCTGGATCACCTGGGCGTAAAAAAAGCCATTGCAGGTGGCATATCCATGGGATCAGGTATTGCCCTGCGCCTGGCTGCTGATCGCCCTGATCTGGTTTCAGCATTGTTGCTGGTGCGTCCGGCCTGGCTGGACCGGCCTGGGCGTCCGCATCTTGGCGTCATCGAAGACATCGGTAACTGGATCGCCGAACTGGGCGCGGATGGTGCCGCCAAGCGATTGCTTACACACCCACTTCATGTGGCAGCATCGTCAGACAACCCTTCCTGTGCGGCCTCATTGGAGGGCGCCACGGCACGTCCCCAGGCCGTTGAGGCGGCGAAGGTGCTGCCGATCATGGTTGCGGATCAGCCTTTCGCCCGCATCGGGGAATTACAAAATCTGGCGATCCCGGCACTTGTTATCGGTAACAATGCTGACCCCCTGCATCCTGCCATGATTGCCCGCGAGATCAGCGGCGCACTGGCAAATTCAGATTACTTTCATGCCCCACCAAAATATCTTGAACCCGATGCCCACAAGGCCGCGGTCAGTCAACGCATTGCAGAATTTCTGGAGGCTAACCGCTAATCGGCTTTCACTTCCATCCTCAATATAAATCAGGAGAAAATCATCATGATTACCAAACGCATCTCAACCAAACAAATCCTCGCCAACCTGAAAGCCAAGGTCGACAACCACGAGCCCATCATGATCGCCAGTGCGGGCAGTGGCCTGGTGGCCAAATTGCTGGAGCGCTCCGGCACGGATTGCATCAATACATTTTCCGGCGCGCGTTTGCGGGCCAACGGCATGGGCACCATGTCCATGATGTGGCCGATCCTGGACAGCAACAAACAAACGATGACCTATACCCGTGAAGACATCATGCCCGCCCTGGAAGGCAAAGCCTTTGTCTGCGCCTGCCTGAATGCGAACGATCCCCTGAAAGACATGCGCATGGTTTTGCAGGATTGTAAGGACATGGGTGTAAACTCGGTATCCAATATTGGCCCGTCCATTTCCTATGTGGACAAGGACAGTGAAATCTTTAACGTTCTGACCAGTACCGGCGTCACCTTGCAAAACGAAATTGACATGCTGAAGCTGGCCCGTGAAGAAATGGATATGGTTTCCATCGGTCTCGCCTTTACCAAAGAAGACAGCCTGGCCATCGTCGAAGGTGCCCGCCCGCATATCTTCTGCTATCACGCTGGCACGACCAAAGGTGGCCTGACAGGTTATGACAATGGCTCCACCATTGAAGAAACTGCGGCTGAATCAGAAGACGTCTACGCCGCCGTTCGCAAGATCGACCCGAACGTGATTTTGGTCGGTCACGGGGCCGCCATGGAAACACCGGAAGATGCCCAATACATGTTGGACAACACCTCCGGTCATGGTTTCTGGACTGGCTCATCAACCGAACGTATTCCGATCGAACGCGCCGTTACTGCCGCTGCCGATGAATTCACAGCTTTGAAGTTCTCAAAATAATCCCCATTCAAACTTGAACAGGAGACACGTCATGTCAAAAACAATCGCCATCTTGGCGACCCTGGATACCAAGGGCGCGGAATGTACTTATCTGCGGGACGAGATCAACCGTATGGGCGGCAAGGCTATGTTGATCGACATTGGCGTTGTCGGAGATGCAGACGTGCCCGCTGATATCAGCAATGCTGATGTGGCGGCAAAGGGCGGTACGGAACTATCGATTCTCCGCGATAAACCGTCGCGGGAAACCGCATCAGAAGTCATGGTACGCGGTGCCACCGATACCATGTTGGGCCTGATCGCTGACGGTAAAGTGGACGGCATCATCAGCCTGGGCGGCACACAAGGCACCAACAATTGTTGCCAGGTCATGCAGGCCCTGCCTTACGGTTTTCCAAAAGTCATGTTGTCGACCATGGCGTCGGGCGATACCTCGGGTTATGTGGGGATCAAGGATATCACGATGATGTTCTCGGTCAGTGATATCCTCGGCTTGAACCCGTTCTTCCGGCGCATTTTGTCCAACGCCGCCGGGGCCGTTGTGGGTATGGCGGATGCTGCCATCAAGATCGAATTTGATGCCAGCAGGCCCGTTGTTGGCATCACCAATCTGGGTGTGCTGACGCAAGGCTCCATGCATGCCATCGAATTGCTGGCCGCGCGTGGCTATGAAGCCATTGTCTTTCATGCCGTGGGGGCCGGTGGCCGGGCCATGGAACAATTAATGAAAGAAGGCTTCATCACGGCTGTCTTTGATTATGCCCTGGGTGATATTACGGATGCCCTGTTTGGTGGTATTCGGGCGGCTGATGAAAATCGCCTGACCGTTGCAGGCAAGCTTGGTATTCCGCAAGTCGTGGTGCCTGGTGGTGTGGACCATATCGGCATCATGCTGGATACGCCCAATACGGTGCCAGACGAATATAAAGATCGTGCGCACAGCTTCCACAATCCGGTTATTTTTGTCCCCCGCACGACGGGTGCTGAACTGGTGCGTATGATGGAAGAAATCCGTGACCGTTTACAGGACGCCAAAACCAATACGGTTTTCATTCTGCCCACAAAAGGCCTCAGCAGCTATTCAGTTGCCGGCGGTGATCTCTATGATCTGGAAAGTGATATGGTTTTTCATCAGGCCGTTCGCGATCTGATACCCGATTTTATCCCCCTGATCGAAATTGAAGCAGGGGCAGAAGATCTGGCGTTTGTTGAACGCTGTATCGACGAGCTGGTTAATTTGATCGAAAACAACAAGGCGTAAAAAGACGATGCAATCCCGTTGGAATGATAAAGACGCAGCCAAGGCCAAAACCGATCTTGATATGCGGGCCTATACCTCCCGCCTGATTGGTCAGGACACAGCCCTGGTGCTGCATGGCGGCGGCAATACTTCGGTCAAGTCGACCCACACAGACCGTTTTGGCGATGTCATGGATATCATTTGGGTCAAAGCCAGTGGCTTTGATCTGGCGGCCATGGGACCGGAAGGTTTTACCGCCCTTGATTTACCTCGGGTATTAAAGCTGGCCGGGTTAGAGGCCCTCAGTGATCCCGACATGGTCAATGAAGTTCTCTGTGCCCGCCTCGATGCAACAGCCGCGGCGGCTTCTATCGAAGCCATCGTGCATGCCTTGATCCCTTTTAAATATGTTGATCATTCCCACGCCGATGCCATCCTGACGATCTCCAACACGCCAGGTGGAAACGACAAGTTCCTGGAAATTTATGGCGACCGGGTTTTGATGTTGCCTTACATCAAACCAGGGTTTGATTTGGCCATCCAGTTCAGGGACGCCCTCGCCAAAACAGACCTTTCAAAGTACGACGCTGTGATTTCAGAAAACCACGGCGTCTTTACCTTCGATGAAGACGCACAAAAATCATATGAAAAAATGATTGCTGTGGTCGACGAAGCCGAGGCTTGGCTGCGTCAGAAATATGGCACGGCGACCTGGGCCGAACCAGGTGCTAATGATCCTGTGGCCGTGGCTGCCACTCGCAAGGGTGTTAGTGACCTGGCAGGCGCGCCTGTTATTTCCCGCAAAGCAAAATCGATTGACCCTTTGAAGTTTGCCCGCTTTGGTGCCTTGTTGCGCAAGGGCACGCTGACACCGGAACATGTTATTCACAATAAACCCTATCCGGCTTTGTTAGGTGCAGATGCTACGGACGGCCTGGAAGCCTTTGCACAAGAATATACCGGCTATTTCCAGCGGGCAGATGACGCCAACCTGACCATGCTGGCACCCTTTCCCCATTGGGCCATTTTCGACGATGGCCGTTGTCGCAGCTACGGTCCCAACCTTAAACGCGCCTCGATTTCTGCTGACGTGGCGGATACGACCCTGGAGGCTATGTTTTACGCCGACCAAATCGGTGACTGGCAGGGGTTGGGTGAACAGGACCTGCGCGACCTTGAATATTGGGAACTGGAACAGGCCAAACTGAAACGCCAGAAACCGGCATCTGAACTGACCGGAAAAATCGCTGTGGTCAGTGGCGCAGCGGCTGGTATTGGCCAAGCCTGTGCCCAGGTATTATTCGAAAAAGGTGCCGTGGTCATTGGTCTGGATATCGATCCCTCCATTGCACAAACCATGTCAAAGCCTGGTTTCGAAGGTGTTGTGCTCGATTTAACGGATGAAGCTGCTGTGGCGGACGCGTTGGCAAATATTGTCGATACGTACGGTGGCCTCGATATTGTGGTTTCCAACGCCGGCATCTTTCGCACGGGGGCAAAAATTGAAACCTTGGCGGACGAAGACTGGGATGCCATATTGGCCGTCAATCTCAGCTCCCACCGGAAACTGATCAAACGGGCCGTGCCCTATTTGCGTCATGGTGTTAATCCAGGGATTGTTGTGATCGGCTCGCGCAATGTCACCGCACCAGGTGCCGGGGCGGCGGCCTATTCGGTTTCCAAGGCGGGCCTGACCCAATTGATGCGGGTGGCAGCATTGGAGCTGGCCCCGGAAGGTGTAACAGTGAATGCGGTGCATCCGGATGCTGTCTTTGACACCAATTTGTGGACGCCGGAAGCCCTTGCCACCTCGGCTGCCCGTTATGGCCTAACTGTCGAGGAGTATAAAACACGCAATCTATTGAAGGCAGAAATCAAATCGCGCGACGTGGCCATGGCTGTGGCCGCCTTTGTCGATGGCACCTTACCGGCCACAACGGGCGCCCAATTGCCTGTCGACGGCGGCAACGACCGCGTTATCTGAGCAAGCCTTGATGACTGATAGCAAAGCCTTGTATCTGGGATTGGACCTTGGCACATCAGGTGTGCGGGCGGTTTGCATTGATGGCCAGGGCCAAACAGTGGCCGAGGCCGATGGGGGCTTTGTCGATGATGACGATGCCCGTGATCCAGGTGGTTGGCAGGCGGCCATATTTGGATTGCTGGATGATTTGGCCAGGCAAATAAAACTCGACCGGGTCGTGGGTTTATCCGTAGACGGCACATCCGGCACAGTTCTATTATGTGATGACGCTGGACAAGCCCTGTCGCCGTCAAAATTCTATGACGAGGCACCTTCCATTGAGGCGACTAATCAACTGATGGATATTATGCTGGAAGATGGCGCAACTGTGCCCCCGTCTTTGGGCCGCGTTCTGGATTTATGGTGGCAAGACAAGCCCGCAGAATTTAACATTGTTCACCAGGCTGACTGGATCGCAGGCATGTTCTGCGGCCGCTTTGATTTCAGCGATCAAAATAATGCCCTGAAAACCGGATTTGACCCGTCCACAAACAGATGGTCTTTTGACACGCGCTTTCTGCCATTTTCGGATGCGGCCATGCCCAGGATTTTGCCACCGGCTACATCAGCTGGACGGTTAAGCAAACTTGCCAGTCAGGTCTTCGGCTTGTCACCTGATTGCCAGGTCTATGCGGGAACCACGGATGGTACCGCCGGGTTTATTGCCGCCAGTGGCCTCGATCTTCTGGAACCTGGAACGGCTGTCACGACGCTGGGTACGACCCTCGTGATCAAGTCGGTCTCGCCGATGCGGGTGGATGTTTCGAACTTTGGCATCTACAGCCACCGGCTTTTTGACAACTGGATTGCCGGTGGGGCCAGCAACACAGGTGGTGGGGCGCTGTTGCGCCATTTCACGGTTGAGGAAATGGTCGAGCTTTCTACACAGATTGATCCCGATGTTGAAACCGGCCTCGATTTTTATCCATTGGTCTCAAAAGGAGAGCGCTTTCCCGTCAATGATCCTGAATTGGCAGATCGCACATCACCCCGACCGGATGATCCGGCTTTGTTCCTGGCTGGCCTGCTTGAATCCATTGCCCGTATCGAAAAACGCGGTTTCGATTTAATGCAAGCTTATGGCGTGCCATATCCGACCCTGGTCAAAACCGTCGGTGGCGGCAGTCGGAACGATGTTTGGCTAAAAATCCGGGAACGGGTGTTGGGGGCAAAAGTGATTGCTGCGGAAATGACCGAGCCCGCCTATGGTGCCGCCCTCATCGCCCTGCGAGGTGTGCGGGCACAATGACAAATATCGTCGACGGAATTTTGGCTATCGCCGATCAATATGACAGTTTTGTGTTTGATCAGTTCGGGGTCCTGCACGACGGTAAACACCTTTATCCAAATGCGATTGAAGTTTTGAAATTTCTGAAAAGCCGGCATAACAAAATTCTGGTTCTCAGCAACAGCGGCCGAAGTGCCGCGGCCAATTTTGCCCGCCTTGCGTCCTTCGGTATTGATGCGGGCCAAATTGACGCCATTTTGACATCCGGAGACACCGCAAAAGCTCACCGTTTGCCACATTATGTCCTTGAGAAGGGCGTAAAATGCTACCCGATTTCCAGTCCAAATGAGGCCCCGGACAGCCTGATTTCGGCGGTCAAAAATCTACAAATCGTCGACAATATCGCTGATTGTGATTTTGTCTATTTATCCGGTATGCCCGAAGGTCTGGCCGATACCTGGGCCACAGAATTGTTGCCGAACCTTGTCGCTGCGGGCGTTCCCTTACTTTGTTCCAATCCCGATTTTGTGGCACCAGGTGGTGCAACCAGCCCCGGCACCATTGCCAGGGCTTATGAAGAAGCGGGTGGCGCTGTGGAACGGGTTGGCAAGCCGTATCCACTTATTTATGAAGTTGTGAAACAGCGCCTGAAAAAGCTTGATTGCAGCAAGACCTTGTTCGTTGGGGATTCCTATCACCACGATATTTTTGGTGCCCACACTGCAGGATTTGACAGTTTTCTTGTTCTGACCGGTGTGCACGAAGCCCTGTTTCAGAATGTCGAAATCTTGCCCGCCTTTCAGGCCCAATTGTTCCAGGATGGTATTTCGCCAACCTGGATTTCGCGCACTCTTTGATGATCAGGAAATTTCCTAAATGACTGGTATTCCCAAGGATTTCAGAAATATTTCGCAAGCTGTCGGTGCGGATGCCTTGCTGATCCAGGGTGCCGGGGGCAACTCCTCGATCAAGATTGATGCGAACCTGATGTGGGTAAAGGCGTCTGGTAAATGGTTGCAACATGCAGGTGACGACGACGTTTTTGTGGCTGTTGACCAGGCCATGATCAATCAAAATATTGCTGATGGAATAACAGACCCGGTGGCAGGGGCGAGCCTGCCCGTTGGACCTGTCGGCCTGCGTCCTTCCATTGAAACAACCCTGCATTCGCTGATGCAGCACCGGGTTGTTTTCCACACCCATTCCATCAATACCATCGTGCATGCCGTGCAGAAAAATGCAGCAGACATCCTGACGCCAAAACTGGCCGGTTTGCGATGGGGGTTCGTGCCCTATTCCCAACCCGGCCTGCCGCTGACCCGCCTGGTTGCAGATATTCTGGCGTCCCAGCCTTGTGATGTTCTGGTGATCCAGAACCATGGTCTGGTCGTGGGTGGTGACAGTGCTGAACAAGCCCTTGCCTTGATGAATGATGTTGAGAGCCGACTGAAAACCGAAGCCGCAGCGATGAAGCAGCCAACAGTCAAAGCCTTGCTGGAAGCCAGTTCGGGCACAGAATCTGTGGTTGCAGAATCAGATATCGTGCACCAGCTGGCACTGCATCCAAGTGGCTTTGATCAGGCATGTGCCAGATCGTTGTATCCCGACCACGTTGTTTTTCTCGGCAGCGGAATTGCTGGTGTGCAAAGCGCCGATGAGCTTGCTGCCTGGTGCCGGGTTCTGTCCGACGATCCGTTGAGACCAAAGGCGATTGCCTTGAAAGGGGCAGGTGTTCTGCATTCCAAATCTCTGTCCGCTGGTGGCCTTGAGATGTTAAAAGCCCTGGCCGAAGTTTCTCGCCGTGCGCCCGCGTCGAGTGATATTCGCTATCTGTCCGATAAGGAAGAAAAAGAATTGGTGAACTGGGACGCGGAAAAATACCGTCAGACTTTGTCAGCCCTTAACCCGCAACAACTTATCCCATAAGCTATTGCCAGACTTGGTTGCAGTGAAGCAGAGAGCAGGCATAGCGTGAAACTTGATATCGAGAAACTTCAGCAAGCAGTAGATGCGGCTGATCTACGTGTATTGTTAATGGTGATGTTTCAGATGTCAGGCGACCGGCGCTGGCTGGAGGCGCCCTATCGGCCCAAACGCGACGTCAAACTGATTGCTGATGAGGCTGCCGGTTTTCCCGATCACATTCAGGCTGAAATCAAGGCGGCGGCAGTTCAAGTGTTGTCGAAGGAAAAGCCAGAGATCGCCATCGAGGCACCCGATGATACGTTAATGATCGAAATGATGAGCATCTGCCTGAGCGAGGCTGTGCCATCCGAATATGCGCCAATGATGCGCGAGCAGATGGGATTTTCCTCTGCTGGTCCAGATCAAGACGGCGCCGTATCCACCGACAAAAACAAACGACCTGTCGTTATTGTCGGTGCTGGTGTCAGCGGGATCGCTCTTGGATTTCGCCTGAAGAAGCTCGGAATATCTTACATTATTGTTGAGCGAAACGACGAAGTCGGTGGCACCTGGTATGAAAATGTTTATCCCGGCTGTGCTGTCGATACGCCCAATCATGCTTATTCCTTTTCCTTTGGCAGCCGTTATCCCTGGAGCCGGAATTTCTCACCCCGGGCCGAGATACAGGATTATCTAGAAAGCGTTACAGACGAGCTGGGCATCCGCCCGACGATCCGCTTTGGCACAATGCTGACGAAGGCTACGTGGGATGATGAGGCTTCTTGCTGGCAAGTAACGCTTGAAACGCTTACGGGTGAAGAACAGCTTGAAGCCTGTGCCGTGGTTAGTGCCATTGGTCAGCTCAGCCAGGTATCCATGCCGGTGCTGGAGGGCGCGGACGATTATCAGGGCAACAAATTTCACACAGCCCGTTGGCCTGCCGGAACAGACCTGAAGGATAAGCATGTCGCGATCATTGGGACCGGCGCTTCGGCCATGCAAATCGTACCCGAGATTGTAGATGATGTTGCTTCACTGAGTATCTATCAACGCAGCGCCCAGTGGGTGCGACCTATTCCACGCTATCAGGATGCGATACCTGAAGGTGCTCAGTGGCTGCTGAAAAATATTCCGCTTTATGCCAGCTGGTACCGCTTCACCATGTTGTGGCGCTATGGTGACGGCTTGCTGCCCTCATTGCGTATTGATCCGGATTGGCCGCATCCGGAACGTTCGCTCAACAGAGCCAACGACCGCCACCGCGTGGACATGACAAACCATATGGAACGCGAACTGGACGGTCGACCCGACTTGTTCGATAAGTGCCTGCCGACCTATCCGCCCTATGGCAAACGAATTTTACTGGACAACAGTTGGTTCAAGTCACTGCGCAAGGACAATGTCGAACTGATCACCACGGGCATTGATCATTTTGATGAAACAGGCATTGAAACAAGCGATGGCCAGCATCGCGCGGCAGATGTCGTCATCTATTCAACGGGCTTCAAGATAACCGAGATGGCGTCGCGCCTGAACATTTCTGGCGCTAAGGGACTGCGTCTGGAAGGTGTCTGGGCAGATGAAAACCCCACCGCTTATCTCGGTATCACAGTGCCGGATTTCCCCAACCTGTTTTGCATGCAAGGGCCGAATACGGGCCTCGGGCACGGTGGCAGTGCCATCTTTCAGGCGGAATGCCAGGCCAACTATATTGCTGCATGCCTTGAAAAAATCGCCAAAGATGACCTGGTCGCAATTGATGTCAAACCGGAACCTTTGGCCGACTATGTGCGCAAGGTAGATGCCGAACATGAACAGATGATCTGGTCCCACCCCGGCATGTCGACCTATTACCGCAACAAGGCCGGGCGGGTCTTTTCAGTTATGCCCTGGCGGCTGGTTGATTATTGGGCCATGACCCGAACGCCGGATTTTGATGATTATGATTTGATCTCAAAGGACGCTGGATGATTAGTTGCTGAGCTTGTCCCAAACCGGTTCCATGACAGCGCACAGTTCGCTGAATATTTCATAGCGCTGTTGATAGGTAGTCTGATTGTCGAGGTTCGGCGTATAGCGCCGGTCAGGCTTTGACATCACAGCAGCCCCGGCGGATAGATCAGGGAAGATAGACAAGCCAACACCAGCAGCAATGGCGGCTCCCTTCGCACCTGTTTCATCACAATCAGAAACAGTAATTTCCACATTCAGAATATCAGCAAACATTTGTGGCCAGACCGGACTGCGAGCGGCCCCTCCGGCAAGGCTTGCGCTGTCAAAACTGACGCCCGCTTTGCGCAGTTTCTGAATATGTTGCAAATGGCCAAAGGCGACACCTTCATAGATCGCATGGATCATATGGGCGCGTGTGTGCCAACCGCCGACGCCATAAAACCCGGCCCGTGCAGAACTGTTATCACCGGACCCATATATGAAGGGATGAAAGATCGGAAGGCCCTTGTTCAGCTCAACGCTGGATACCAGGTCGTTGCAATGAGCAAATACGGCTTCTTCTTCCATCGGTGTTTCAGTTTTGCCTAAAAACTCCTGGACCATCCACGCCAGATTAGTTGCCGAGGTTGCGCTGGCTTCCACTTCAATAAAGCGACCTTTTGACATAGCGACTGCCATAAAGATCGATGGGTCTTTGACAGGGCGGTTAACGACGACCTGATTAATGCTCCAGGTGCCTGCCACGATTGAAGCTTGATCTAGCGATGTGGAGCCTGCACCGAGGGCGCTGGCGACAATATCGAACAGACCCCCGACCATGGGTGTACCAGCGATCAAACCGGTGATGGTCGCCGCTTCAGGTGTTATTTCACCGACAACATTCGTTGAATCATTAAGAGGCGGCAGCATGTCCCGGCAATCTTCCAGGCCATACAGAGCCAGAAGTTCGGGGTCATATTCCAGTTCGGGCAGGCGGAGCAGGCCGCAGCCACTCATGTCCGAATAGTCGCTGGCAATGTTACCGGTTAGACGAAAAGCTAAATAGTCCTTGCATAAAAAGGCGGTGCCAATGCGCTCGAAAATATCCGGGTCATGTTTTTTGATCCAGGCCAGCAAGGTTGCGGTTTGCGAGGGCCAGGGCTTTTGCAGGCAAATGTCATAGATTTTCCCGGCTCGGCCATCGGCGGTGAAATCACTGACGGTTTCGATGGCCCGGCTGTCGAGAGACTGAATGCCCAGCAAGGGTGCCTTTTGTTTGTCGAGAAGATAAAGACCATTGCCATGACCACTACAGCCGACGCCGAGAATTTGAGCGGGGTCAATGTTTGATTGCGCGATGCAGGTCTTGATGGCTTCGCTGGCTTGTTGCCAGAGATCGGGAAGGGACCGCTCTACATATCCAGGTTTTGGGTACCAGGAAACGCCAGGGCAAGCGTGGGCCGCGATCTGTTGTCCCTCCGTATCGAACAGTACCGCCTTGGTCACTGTGTTCCCGGCATCCAGTCCCAGCAAATATGATCCCATACTCAGTTGCCCTTGTTTTTCGGCGATTCAGGACGCTTCGTACAAGGCCCAGGCGTCGTCACCTGTGGCCCCGTCGTGGATCATGGCCATCAGCGATTTGACGACACGTGACGGGCTGTCATGTTGATAGATGTTGCGGCCATAGACCATACCCATAGCACCTTGTTCCATTAAGGCATGGGATTTTTGGAAAACGATTTTCAGGTCATCCTTGCCACCACCGCGGACCAGTACCGGACAGCGAGCAGCCTCGATGACCTTGTGAAAATCGGCAGCTTCACTGGTCGGGTCTGCCTTGATGATGTCGGCTCCCATTTCACGGGCCAGTCGCACCAGGGTGACGATGTCTTCTGTGTTGCCGTCCACCATATATCCACCGCGTTCGGAATTGGCCTGCATCACCAGAGGTTCGATCATCAACGGCATATGGTATTTTTCACATTCGTTGCGGATTTTAGAAATGTTTTTTACGCATTGGCGAAAAAGATCGGGCTCGTCCGGCAGCATAAACAGATTAATCACGACGCAGGCCGCATCCATTTGCAGGGCCGCCAGAATGGGGTCCTCGGCATTTTGCATCAGCGACCACATGACACGATGAGCCACCTTGTTATAGGGGTTGCCCATGTCGGTACGCATGACCAGGGCCGGTTTATTCTTGCCATCCATATTTTGCAGGATGTCGGACTGGCCATAATTCATCTGAATGGCATCCGGCCCGGCATCAACAAGTTGGCCGACAACCTTCTCAATATCTTCCAGTCCGTCAAGGAAAGAAGGTTCATTGCAAACACCGTGATCAATGGCAACATCCAGGCATCTGCCTTTGCCAAACAGGCGGTTCATACGGACTTTTTTGGCGAGGTACATATTCTATCCTAAGCGTTGGTGCATTGTCGTGAAGGTGTTGAAAAGGTGACGGCGTGAAAGGATGCCAGCCGGTTGAGAAATTCGCTGCGGGCGGTTTCGATCTGCAGCGTAGACCACCCCCGCGCCTGAGCCAGAATTTGCAGAACCTCGTCGACGAGATCGGATGACAGGTTGCCGGAAATTCCCATAGCGGTCCGCCTCAGTAATATGTCTTCCAGGGTAACAACTTGTTCCTGTTCGATGATATGCAAAAGTTCGCGCTGGCTGTAGGACGGATCACTGGCAAGCAGGTGGTCTTCGCCCTGTTGCATAAACCTGATCAGGTCTTCGGTTGCCGTGCCATAACGCATCGCCAGTGTTCGCAACCGTGTTTCACCCAAACCACTGTTGCGTGCCAGATCGTTTATCCAGCTGTCGAAAGCACCTTTGTCTTTGGCGAAGCCCTTGCCTCCACCAATGGCGACGTCGAATGTGCTGCATTGGCGTGATTTGTTCAGGGTGCCAAGAATCTGATCTGTGACCTGCGCGCCAAATGCCCGGAATGTGGTCCATTTGCCGCCGATCATACACAGGACCGGGAATGGCCGACCTGGGGTTTCCGGCAAGGTGCGGCAGACGTGATCACGGGAAATACCACCCGTGACCGATGCGTCGCTGTGGATCAGTGGGCGCACTCCAGAAAAGGTATAGAGAATTTCTTCTTGTTTGATGGTGATGTCGGGAAATACAAAGGCAAGCGATTGCAAGATATAATCGCGTTCATCTTCTTCACAGCGCACGTCCGTAGGGTCGTCAATCTTGATGTCCGTTGATCCCACCAGGACATTGCCGAAATAGGGAAAGAGAATACAGATACGGCCATCCTGATTTTCGTAATAAACCATCTGTCCGCCCGTGGCCTTCAGCAGATCATCATTTCGAATGATCAGGTGTGATCCCTTGGTACCGCCGACCATCTTGCTGACCGGGTTGATGTCATCACCTTGCAGGGCATCATTGGTCAAATTGATCCAGGCCCCTGTGGCGTTGACCACGATTGTTGGTTGAACCGGCAGTTCCTCACCGGTGATCTGATCCTTCAGGGTAACCGTGCCGTCTTTAGTATTTGCAACCGAAACATAGTTGATCGCAGCAGCGCCGGTGTTTGTTTGATCAGCATCCATGATCATTTCCAAGCCCAGACGTTCCGGATAAGTCACCCAGGCATCATAATATGTTGCGCTGCATTTCACCTCAGGATGAAAATCGGGCCATTGCCGGAAGGTTTCTTTTTTATTGTGAAATCGATGAATCGGTGTTTCCCGCCGGGTACGGGTGAAAAAATCGTACAGCGACAAACCCAGCTTGATGACAAGGGCACCGCGTTTGCCAGGGCGGTCCGTCAACCGCAGAAACTGCAGCAGCCCGTTCAAAATGCCTGATGAATAATCGAAAATGGGGATCGTTGTGGCCAGGGGAAAGACGTAATGGGGTGCGTTGCGTAGCAGGGCATTGCGTTCCTCCAAAGACTCCCGAACCAGTTTGAAATCGCCTTGTTCCAGATAACGCAACCCGCCATGGATCATCCGCGAAAGGGCGGCACTGGCCCCACTGCAAAAATCGTTGCGCTCCACCAGCAAGACATCGACGCCCTGCAACACCAGGTCGCGATAAAGACCAATGCCGTTGATGCCACCACCAACGATCAGGACCGAAGGTTTTTTAAGTTCCTTCAAGTCCTGAAGCTGTTTTTCTCGCGTCTGGTTTGCCACGTTGAATGATTCCCGACAAAACGTCCTCTCAGGCGTCCATGTCCTTGAGATAACGATCAACAGCTGCGCCGGTTTTGGCAATCTGTTCTTCGCTCAGGCTCAAGCGACCGGCCGCCGCATTTTCAGATGCCTGGCTTGGGTTCCGGGCACCACACAGGGAATAGGTAATACCTGGTTGTGAAACTGTCCAGGCGATAACCAATTGGGCCAGTGTTGCCTCCAGATCATCAGCGATGGGGCGAATTTCATCAAACAGGGAGGCAATTTTTTCGCGGTTTGCCATGCTGAAGCGCGGATTACCGATACGCAGGTCGTCGCCATTGAACGTCCTGTCCGGCCCGATTTTGCCAGACAACAAGCCAAGTGCAAGAGAAGAATAACTGAGGGTCGAAACGCCATGTTCAGCACACATGGGCAGCAAGGTTGTCTCGATATCCCGGTCCAGCATGCTGTATTTTTCCTGGATGGCGTCAACGGGTCCGGCTGCAACATAGGCAGCAAGATCATCCGGGGTGGCATTGCTGATGCCAATCGCCCGAATTTTGCCCTCCGCTTTCAACTCAAGCAAAGTGCCCATGGTTTCTGCAACAGGCGTAGTCGGGTCCTGCCAGTGCGTAATGTAGAGGTCAATGTAATCTGTACGCAGACGCTTGAGGCTTTGCTCCAGCTCATAACGAATTGAGTCTGCGCCCAGATGGCGGTGAACCGGCTTGCCGTCATTGTCGAAGAAGTGGTTGCCTTGTTGCGTATGCCAGACCAGGCCACATTTGGTTGCCAGCACAACGTCGTCCCGACGGCCTTCAATAGCTTTGCCAACAATCTCTTCCGAGCGACCCAGGCCATAGGCTGGTGCTGTATCGATCAGGGAGACGCCGTTGTCGAGGGCGGCGTTGATGGCCTTGATTGAAAGTTTTTCGTCCGTGCCGCCCCAGCGCCACCCTCCAATTGCCCACGTACCAAGACCAACGACAGATGCCTCGATATCTGAATGGCCCAGCTTACGGCTTGAGACATTGGTGTTTTCCATAACGGCCGTATCAGTCATTAGATTTCCTTGTTGTATTCATCCAGAATTTTCTAGCCAATAAATAGTATTTATTTGGCCTGGAAACAATACCTTTTATCTCAGCGGAGTGCCCGAAAATTAGCCTTTTCACGTATTTCGAACACTCGGAAGCCCAATGCCGGTTGCCGCAAAGCCGCCATCTACATTCAAGGTGTGACCGTTAATGTAACTGGCCTTGTCGCTGGACAGGAAAAACACAGCTTCAGCCAGTTCTTCTTCGGTTCCATAGCGGTTCAGAGGGATCGCATCATGATAATCAGCCCTGATATCCGGCGTGTGCACTTCCTTCGCCATGGCTGTATCCACGGGCCCAGGGGATACAGCATTGACCCTGATGCCGTAATTGCCAAGTTCTGCCGCCTGTTGCTTGGTCAAATGCATCAAGGCAGCCTTGCTGGTGCCATAGGCCACCCGCAGCATTGAAGCCCGGGTGCCGGAAATGGACGTAATGTTGACGATACTGCCGCCGCCATTTGCCCTCATCGTCGGAATGCAAGCCTGACTGCAGATAAAGGGCCCGTTCAGGTTTACGGCCAATACCCTGGACCATTCCTCAAAACTTGTGTCGACAACGGGTTTAAATACAGCAATACCGGCATTATTCACCAGGGCATCAATACGGCCGAATTTGGCCAGGGACGCCTCGACGGCTGCTGCGACCTGATCGGGGTCGGAAACATCGCATTCAACGGCCAGCGTATTGTCAGCAGCACCGAGGGCATCTCTGGCTTGTACCTGCGTTTCGCCATCAATATCCAGCATGACGACCTGCCAGCCTTCACTGAGAAATTTCTTCGCGGTCGCGAGACCAATGCCGCGTGCTGCACCGGTAACCAAGGCGACTTTAGACATAAGAACTCTCCAGGTAGGTCAATCTTAGGGAATAGCCATTTTGACCCATGAGAGACGGGGAGGGAATGCCTTTGCCGGAATTCCACCAACAGAAAACGGCTGCTGTCACAAGACAGCAGCCGTTTAAGATGGTTATTCCAAAAAGAGAATTATTCCACGACAAAAGTCGGATCAAGCTGAATAGCCTTTGAGATGTTGTGAAAATTCGGAGACGTGGCCATGACCATGTCATGAATTTCCCGGAATTTTTCTTCGCTGGCATCTCCCTTGATGGTCACAGTATATTCAAGACTGTCATAGCCAGGCGAAACATTTGGATCGAGACCCAAAAAGCCTCGAAGATCGATATCACCCTCGGTGGTAATTTCCAGCTTGTCGATACGAATGTCGTTCAAGGCGCACAAAGCCGTATATCCGACAATCATGCAGGCGTTTAACGCTGAAATCAGATACTCTTGCGGATTGGCAAACTGATTGCTGCCGCCCAATTCATCTGGCTCGTCGATATCGATGGTGAAATCGCGGGCGACTTTTTCACCGCCAATTGAATAGGCGGATACTTTGGACTGACTGTGTGTCTGACCCTGCCAGGCACTGGTCACCTGCCAATGGGTTTGGCCTTTTGCAGGGTTTTCTGAAACCTGTTGCGCCAGCGCCTGTACAGCATCGACATTGATGCCGTTGACAATGTTCGGTACGTCTGCGGTTGCGACTGCGGACATAATCTGTCTCCTGTAATGTTAGAAGTTTGAAAGAAAGTCCCGGCCCCTCTGTGTCGAGGGACCGGCCTTTGTCATTTAATGCCAGCCAGCGCTGATTGAATGCGCTTGCCCTGTTCAGCGGTAATCAGACTGCTGAGTACTTTGCCAAAGTGTGGGTGCTGGGCACCGGAAAAAATGTACTGCCAGCGGTAAGCCGCCAGTATGCCGGCTTCAACAGCGACAACTTCTTCTGCGGGCACGTTTCTGCCACAGGCCTTGGCAAAGTATTGTGTGTCTGCCGAGGCTTGGCCCTGCAAGATACCGTCAACAGCACCGACGAGTTCGATGAACTCAGTAACGCCCTTGTCGCGTTCCTCTGCTGTCACGCCTGCATCATGCCGAATGAACTCAAGCTCGTCGATAATCGCGTGCTGGCTTTCTTCTTTCCAGTGAAAGAGAAAAACATCCTTGTACAGGGGAGAAAGCGTGTCATTGGGATCAATACTTTCGCGATAATGCGACTGGGTAAATAATTCAATGTCCAGCGTCAGTGCCAGCACGGCCCAGGTTCCCTTACTTAAAACCGCCCGGGCGACATCGTTGGGATCGGGCGCAAAAGAGTATCCTTCCGGCATAACTTCATCGCACAACTGATCGATCTGGCGAAACAGTTCCTGATGCTTCAGTTCTTCCTGGCTGAAACGGACCAGGGCTTCCATGGCCACCTGGTCACCCAGGACATGATCCTGTCCGACCTCAAGCATCTTGGCATTGATAAAGCGTTCAACAAGGCCAAACACATTGGCATAGGTCCGCCCCTGGATCTGGCTGACGAACCGTTTTTCGTCAGCTGTCAGGGATGTCATCTCCTCGACTTGTGAAAGGCCGTCCGGCAAAAACCGGTGGTCCGTGTCAAACTTTCGGCCCCGAATGACATCAGCCTGGATATCCCAGTTGACGCGCTGCGACGCTGAAATGCATCGGGCGAAACGCTCGGTGGTCTGGTCGGCTACAACAAAGTTCATAATTCCCTCGTTCTGTATTGATCGAATTGCTGGTTGATCTCCTGTCGCCCCAAAGTAGGTGTCCCCATTGGATAAAGAGAAAATAGAGAGAGCTTGTTTCAGGTGAACGTCGCTAATTCCTGAAAAGAGTTTCAATTGTTTCATTCGCGCATGGTGGCGACAATTTCGAAAAAACTGCTGTATATATAAGGAGTGGAATTTGAAAGTGACGGCTTGGAAGCTGTATTAGTCCGTGCGATGCGGAAGCAGGTGCCGGGCTGGTGGGGGATCAACGAATGACGGGGACGGTCGATAACGTACCGATGGATCAGGGCATGTTGCAGGCTCTGGCAAACGCACCAGTGATTTTTTATTGCTCAGCAGTGGCAGATTATACTGACGTGGAATTCGTCAGTTCCAATGCCGCAATAATCTTGCATTGCGATCCTCGCGATTATCAAATTGATCCAGGGTGTTTATTCCAGCAGATGCATGATGAGGACCGACCAGCTTATGAAGCCGCCGTTCGGCACCTTCTTAACGATAAAACTGGATGTATTGAATACCGTCTTCGCGATGGCAGAGGCGAGTTGATCTGGTTCAGAGACCAACTTGCCTTGATTGATGTCGAATCGGAAACTGCGACCTCGTATTCTGGTTGTCTGGTTGATATCAGTGCTGAAGTTGCCCTGCGCAGCAAAGCTGAAGATGCAGAACTGGCTTTGCAAGACATGACCCAGGACTATACCGATGCCATCGATAGTTTGGTAAGTGGTTTTTGCCTGATGTCAAAAGATGGTTTGATCATTGCTATCAACAACCCTCTCGCCGAGGTCGCCGGGCACGATTGCGCCTGGTTCATTGGTCACCCTTTTCGTCGCCTCATCGATGCGGTCATGTCGAAATTTATCCTTTTTGAAGGTGAGCCGGTCGAGCAAACCGAAGAATGGGCGGATCACATTGCAAAGACGATGGCGGCGGGCACTGGCAAATCCGTTGAAGTGAAAATGACCACAGGCGAATGGGTGTTGATCACCCTGGATGCAACTTCGCTGGGGGGGCAATCGGCGGTCAGCACAGACATATCGTTGCAAAAACGCGTCGAAGAAGAATTGCGGGAAAGTGAAGTGCATTTTCGCACGCTGGTTGAAAACCATCCCTTGCCTGCCATATTGGTCGACTATGAAACAGGGCGGGTTGTGTACGAAAGTCCGGCAGCGTCACGCCTGTTTGGTCGTGATGAAAACAGTACCGAGGCTTTCCACGTTCAGGAATTATATGCAAACCCTGATGACCGGCATGACTTTATCCGGGCGCTTAAGGAAACGGGTGAGCTCAGGGACTACCCCATTCATTATCGCCGTCAGGATGGTTCGACCTACTGGATTTCCTGCAACTCAAAGCTGGTCAATATGAATGGCCGTGACATGCACATCACCAGCATCATGGACTTGTCCGAACAGTTGGAAAGAGAGGGGGCGCTCAAGAAAGCGAACGATGTTCTCGAAGATGCCATTGAGGCCTTGTCCGAGGGTTTTGCCCTGTTTGACGAGGAGTCCAAACTGATAACCTGTAACAGTCAGTATCTGGAATTCAATACGACGGGTCGTGAAAATCTTGTACCGGGTGCCAGCTATGAAGATCTGATCAGGGCTGGTTCAGATAGCGGTGACTATTACGCAAACGGGGAAAAGCTGGCAGCCTTTTTTGCCTTGCATTATGACGCCGACGGCAACCGTGTTCCCGTGCGAAACTTCGAATTTCGCCTGCAAAAAGATAAACGATGGTTGCTCTATTCCTGTCTTCCCACCAGGCAAAACGGATTTGTAATAACCCTGACGGACATCACACGCAGCAAGGCCATGGAAATAGCGTTGCGTGATAGCGAAGAATCAGTCCGTCAAATTCTGGAAGCCTCACCGACACCCATCGCCGTTAGTCGGAGAGAAGACAGTGTCGTCTTGTACGAAAGTCCGAAGTCCAGGGAGCTGTTTCAACGCAGCAGTGTTGGGCCAGGTATTGTGGTGACAGATTTCTGGGTCCAGCCGTCGGAACGGGCACGTATTTGGAAGAAGCTCGAGGCCGAGGGTGAAGTCAACGATCAGGAAGTTGAATTCCTGAAAGTTGACGGGACGGCTTTCTGGGCTTCGTTCTCTGCCAAGTTGATTTCCTACCAGGACAAGCAGTTGATTGTCTCAACTGTATTTGACCAAACTGAATCCAGGGCCTTGCAGGAAGAGATGGCTCGCCAGCGAGAGGTTTTACATGTGAGCGAAAAAATGTCAGCTATGGGCGAATTGCTGGCCAGTGTATCGCATGAACTGAATAATCCCCTCTCCGTCGTTGTCGGCCAGACATTGTTGTTAGAGGAAACGGCGGATGACCCAAAAGTTGCTGCCCGGGCAGAAAAGATCGGTAAGGCGGCAGACCGTTGTGCCCGCATCGTGAAAACTTTTCTGGCGATGGCACGCCAGGAAACAGGTGAACGACAGCATGCGGATGCGAATAACATGATTGATCTGGCGCTGGAGTTAACAGGCTATTCCTTAAGAGGCGCAAACATAGAGATATCGACAAATCTGTCGACAGCCTTGCCAAAGGTGCACGTTAATCCGGATCAGATTACACAAGTGCTGACCAACCTTGTTGTGAATGCTGAACATGCCTTGCGGCAAAAAGATGATGGTCGGCGCGTGAGAATCACCAGCGGTTATAGCGACGGTAGCGACCATGTCGTCATCAAGGTCAAGGATAATGGTCCGGGTGTGCCAAATGAAATTCGGCGCCGGATATTTGAACCTTTTTTCACCACCAAGGAAGTTGGTGAAGGAACTGGTATTGGTCTGGCGCTTTGCCACAGATTGATCGAAGCCAACGGCGGTAAAATCAAACTGTTCAGTCAGCCCGGTCGCGGTGCAAGCTTTACCATTCGCTTACCCGTAGGCCTTAACATGATCGAGGAAGTTGACAGGGCTTCAAACGCCAGACCAGACAGCCAGGTTTTATCCGTCCTGATTGTTGACGACGAGCCAGAAGTTGCCGAACTGTTCGCGGAGATATTACAGCTGGATGGTCACAGCACCGAGATTGCGAACAACGGACATCTTGCTCTTGAGGCTCTCGAGAAATCAGAATTCCAGATCATTCTGAGTGACCTCAGGATGCCCGATTATGATGGACCCTGGTTGTTTGAAAAATTGCAGGACCAATACCCGGACCTTGTTTCCAGGACGGCCTTTGTGACCGGAGACACATTAAGCAGTGATATCGCCATGTTTTTAAAAAATGCCGGGCGGCCCCACATTGAAAAGCCGATTACACCAAGAGAAGTCAGAAGTCTGGTTTCCTTGTTATTGGTGCCATGATTGCCGCAATTCGTTCGAATCGTTGCTGAAAAGGCCAAAACTGAAACAATTGAAACAATAAAGCGCGAATTATGACGCCATCCTGAAATCGGGCCCGTCTATGTTTTAGCCGTTGCCAACGAAGGCAGCGGGGATCAGGATCAGGACCAGGGGAATGAGGACAGGTCATGTTTATTTATGTGAACGGCAAGGAAACAGAAATCGGCACCATTAGTGGTTCCGCTTATGCGCGCGAATTTGATCAGGAGCAGGTTTTTGGAACCAGCTCTTCGCTCAGAACGACCTGGGCACGGCGTCGCAATAATATTGATGTTTACCTTGAGGCCTTTGATACTGCATCCCGGTTCATTTGGACAAAGGTCCAGGCGGCACGCGACTCCCGTCAGGCCCGCAGCGCTGTCAGATCGTTCCAACATCTGGATGATCGCACATTGAGCGACATTGGCCTGTCTCGGGCTGAAGTTGGCTTGATGACGAGCGGCCCAACGATTGAGCCAGAATCAGGTCGGGAAAATCGCGAGTCAGTGAAGCGACGCCATGTTTATCACAACAGCCTGTTTGATGGTCTCGCTTCTTGATGTCAGAATACGGCCTTACAAACTCTAGCCAGATTGGCTCGCAAAATTCGCAATTCAGGGCAGCGAATGCCTTGCGTACCGGAGATATAGGCATGACCAGGAAAGATCATATTGTTGTCGTCGATGATGAGCAGGACCTTCGCGATACCCTGCAGGAATATCTTGAGCTCAAGGGGTTTCGCGTCACGCCGGCAACCGGGGGTGCGGGGTTGCGTGAAATCATGGCGCTTGGGGAACCTGTCGATCTGGTTATTCTGGATATCGCCATGCCCGGGGACGATGGCCTGACGCTGGCTCGTTATTTGCGGGAAACCTCGGACGTGGCCATCATTTTCCAAACCGCAGCGGGTGAAGTCATAGACCGGATCGTTGGCCTGGAAGTGGGTGCAGATGACTATCTGGCCAAACCGGTCGACATGCGAGAGCTCTATGCCAGGGTTAAATCTATCCTGCGTCGGATGCGGACAAACTCAGCGACATCAGAGAATTCCCAGGATAAACAGCAGGTGCGTTTCGGCACCTGTTTTTTCGATGTGCATGGCCGTTGCCTGTTTGATGCCAGCGGTGAAGAAATTGCGATCACTGCGATGGAGTATGATCTGATGCGGGCCTTTGTTGAGCGCCCGAACAGAGTGCTCAGCCGTGATCAATTGATGGAACTGGCCCACAACAAGAACTGGGACCCCTTTGACCGATCAATCGATATCAGAATTGCCCGCCTGCGTCGTAAAATTGAACGCGATCCCGGCAAGCCCCAGGCCATCAAAACTGTAAGGGGCGTCGGCTATACTTATGTGCCATGATCCAGGCAATATTTGTGCTTATTCAGCCATTACTTGGAGAAATTAAAATCAATATAAAGTATAGAGTAACGTTAACTTAGGTTAATTTATTTGTTCAGCTCATTGCTGTTTTAATTACTGGCTATGCCAAGAATAAGGTCTATATTGTCGGGTGATATTATCAGTCATAGCCGGGGGCCGCGATGACACTTTCTGCAGAAGCAGATCAACCGACGCAGAATGCCGCAGTTGTCGACACCGAGCAGCGCGTTGTTCAGGATGTAGACAGGGATTCGATTCACACCCTGCCACTCAGTGTCATACCGTTCCAGGCAAAAAGCCTGGGCAGCACGCGTATGATCAAGAACTCCAGGCTCGAAAGTGTTATTGAATTGTTTGATGGTGGGAAAAGTGGCAGTGGCCAGTTACCGGTTAGTGCCATTCGACAGGTCTACACCAACATCAGCTCGGATGACGTCAAGATGTTGACTGAGCTTTCAAAACTACATTCCTACGACGTTTACAGTTTGCGCATCCAGTTGCGCAAGCTTGGGATTAAAGTCGACGATCACGAACATCTTAAACTCTCCGCCGCCAAACAGGTTCAATTACAACGCTACATGGCAGCCTTTACTCAAAGGGTTATCATTGAGGTCTTTGGCGGCGATGACAGCGTGCGCAACTATGATGATGTGGTGGCACTTTTCCGCCATCCGGATAAAAGCCTGGCGATCGCCAAACTCAAGATGATGTCAGAAAAACTGGGCATCGGCCTGGAGGAAGTACCGGTCTTCCTGGAAGACTTTGGCGACATATATCTTTCCATCGCCTATTTCCGTGAGTGCTGGGAGTCTGTTCAGTCGGCGTTCAGTGACTTTTGTTACTCGGTTGATGACATTATGGAAAACCGGACGCTGAAGCAGGATAGAAACTTGATGAAAACCTGCGATGCCGTCTGCGACAAATTCAGCAACATGAACACGGGCGCCTCGGACAGGATTCATAATTTTGAAAACCAGACGGCCAAGATGTGGGATAATCTGGATTCAAAACGTTTCAAGTGGTTCAAGAAAGTGGTTCAGGAAAATCACACGGAAATTGGCGGTGCCTTGTGCAATCTGTCGGTCAAGATGAACGCCTGGAACAAAAAGTTTCCACACCAAAATTCAGGTGGTCCCATAAAACGCGCTGAATTTATTCGTGTGACCATGCAACAAGGTCTTTGACCACGCAGACCTTTGTGAAATTTCCCAATAACACAAGTTTGATTCAATCAACTTCTGTTGATTATGAAGTCGCACTTTGTTGGTGATAGCATCCCCGGAATGAGAATTGTCCGCAGGGGCAATCGGACCGCTGACAGGGGGAAAAGATGAAATCAGGACAATATTTTGCTGCGGCCTTAGCCGTGGTTATGCTGGTGGCTGTGGGGTCCGCAAATGCCAAAACATTTCGCTGGGCGGCACAAGGCGATGCAGCCACAATGGATCCACACGGTATTTCGGCTGGCCTGACACTTGGATTTTTGGGAAATATTTATGACGGCCTGGTTCGCCGGGCAGGCGATTTGTCTTTGGAACCTGCCTTGGCAACGCGGTGGTCTGCAACCGGGCCGACGACCTGGCGGTTCAAATTACGTGAAGGCGTCAAATTCCATGATGGCTCGGATTTCACCTCTGACGATGTTGTCTTTTCCTGGCAGCGCGCCGCTGCAAAAAGCTCAGGTGTGCGGGCGATTATTGGTTCGATCAAGGACGTCAAAACGGCAGGAAAATATGCGGTCGATATTACGACGGGCAAGCCCGATCCACTGCTGCCTCAGTCCATCGCCAACTGGTTTATTGTCTCGCGTGCCTGGTCAGTAAAAAATGGCGCAGCTGATGCCGCCAGTCCGGCGCAAAAGAAAGAAGGCTATGCGACCAATCATACCAACGGCACTGGTCCGTTTCACCTGATAAGTCGGGAGGCCGGTGTCAAAACGGTTTTGCAGCCATACACAGGCTGGTGGGACAAGGCTGGGCATAATGTAACTGAAGCCGTATTTCGACCGGTAAAAAGTGCGGCCACACGTGTCGCGGCTTTGCTGTCAGGTGAGTTGGATCTGATCTATCCGGTCCCTGTTCAGGATGCCGGGCGGGTCGCCGACACAGCCGGTTTCAAGATGCTCACCGGCACCGAACTTCGGACGATATTTATTGGTATGGATGTCACTCGGGACGAACTTTTGCATTCAACTGTTAAAGGCAAAAACCCTTTCAAGGACATAAAAGTTCGCCAGGCGCTTTATCATGCGATTGATGTTGATGCGATCCGAGAAAAAGTTATGCGCGGAACCTCGACGCCTGCCGGCCTCTTGATTGGCCCCGGCATTAATGGTTTCAAACAAGCCATGAACGGGCGTCTTGCCTATGATCCGGCCAAGGCAAAATCCTTGTTGGCAGATGCGGGCTATGGGCAAGGCTTCGGTGTGGGTATGGATTGCACCAATGACAGGTACGTAAATGATGCAGCCATTTGTACTGCTGTTGTTTCCATGTTGGCCAGGATTGGCGTCAAGGTGCAGCTGAACGCCGATTCCAAATCAAGAATATTTGCCAAATACAAAGCCCGTGATACCAGTTTGTATCTTCTTGGCTGGACAGCTGGCACCTACGACGCTCATCACATCATGCGGTTCCTTTTATCAAAGCCAAACCCTGAGCGGAAACTGGGCAGCTGGAATTTCGGTGGTTACTGGAATGCCCGAATTGATGTTTTGCGGGATCAGATTGCTGTGGAAGTGGACAAGGCCAAACGCCAGGCAATGATCGACGAAGTTCACACGATATTCAGGGCTGAACTTCCCTACATTCCCCTGCATCAACAAGCACTATCCTGGGGTGTTCGAAGCAATGTTGATTTGATTCAACGGGCCGACAATTTCTTCCAGTTGAGGTGGGTGACTATCAAATAAGTGAGGATCGATTTACGGACCAGCCGCGGATCACATGATCCGTGGCTTTTCTGTTATGGCCTCCACAGCAGCGGATGCCGCTTTATCGGGTGCCAGCGTCAGATCCCAGTTGCGCGCGATCAATCGCCGTCCATTGAAACCACCTGACTGATCAGAACACAGCCACAGGGCAGGCTCCCGCATGATATCAGGCGGCAACAGGTTTCCATCTGCCCCCTTCCTGTTGGGGGTGTCTGGTAGCAAGGCTGTGTCTGAGGCCCCACCCGGTAACAGCACATTCACAGTCACGCCACTGCCTTCCAGTTCCTGTGCCCAGGCTTTGCTGCAGGCTTCGATGGCCGTTTTGGACGGGCCGTAAGGTGAATAGCCACCCCGCACCATTGTGATGTTACTTGTGGATATATTGATGATCCGACCAAATTGTTGTTCCAGAAAAATTGGCGTGACAGCCTTTGACATCAAAAAAGTACCGTTAATGTTGATGTCCATAATTGCTCGCCAGGCATCCACATCGGCTTGCCAGAATTTGGTTGGAACGGTGTTAAATGTCTCGGAGATCAGGCGCATGCCGCGTCCGGCATTGTTGATCAAGGCATGGACGCCACCAAATTTCTGGCGGGCCTGTTCAACGACATTTTGACAGTCAGCCCAGTTGGCGACATCGGCTTGCAAGGCAAGCACGCCACCACCGCCGTTGATGGCTTTGGCGTCGGCTTCTGTTTGTGCCCGGCTCTGGCTGTCAGAAACACTTGTAATGACGACGTTCGCACCTTGCTCAACCAAGGCCAGGGCCATTTCCCGGCCCAGCCCTTGACCGCCACCGGTAACGATAACTGTCCTGTCCCTGAGAGATGGGTATGAAGATGTTGCCGTCATTGGCTCGCCTGTATTCCTTCAAGTGATCTGGTTCAACAGTCTCGAAACAATTGTCCCAGATGTTTTAGATTGTCTTGGATGCCAGCCGCCCGCAAGGTTGCCCACATGGTCGCCTGGTTACTGGTGATAACCGGTTTTCCCAACTGATCTTCCAGTTGTTCGATAATTCCGAAGGTTGGAAAGTCAGTACAACTGATTAACAAGGCCTCTGCGTCCGGTTTGTCGACAGAAATCGCCAGTTCAATGATACGTTCTTTGGGAACGCGGTGGATCAGGGGATATTCAGATGGCCCGTTGGCCCCAAGCCCAAGACCCTCGATGGCGAGGACGTCAATATTTTGCTCGTTGAGAAATCCGACTTCATGGTCATTCAGTCGCTGATCATAGGGTGTTGCCACGGATACAAGTTTGAGGTTCAAGGCCTCCAGGGCGTCAACAATAGCCGCGGCCGTCGTGACGCAAGGCAGGTCAACTTCCGCTGACATACGTTCAGCCAGGGCATGTCGCGGTGAAATCATGGATCCGGCTGTGCAGCCATAGGCGATAGCTGCGACGCCTGCCGGGCTGAGGCTACGGACCGCACCGGCCAGATCCCGATGCAGGGCATCTTTACCTTCTTTGGACGTCGTATCCGTGTGCAAAGCCATTCGCGCTGCATGCACACTGACGCCCTCAGGCACAGCACTGTTCCACTCGGCTTCATTGACCGTATTGGTTGGCGGCACAATGACGCCGATTTTCGCCCGCCAACCATATGTCGGTGCTGTCATGGAGGCCTGTTCCTCAGGTGATTTCCGCAGCCCGCTCATCTTCAGGTGATTTCCGCTGCTCGCTCCAGGGCGTCAAACATGTTGTTGCGGCTGAGGAAGGCGGCTGCCTGGACAGGATCGGCGATCATCTTGTTGAGATTATCAATATGCTCAAGACGCTGCTCTTGCGTCATTTGCTCGATATTCTTTTTGTTCTGGATCGTTTGATTCTGAATGAAATCGATTGTCACGTCACGGCGTTGGCGTTCATACAAATCCAGCAAGTCTTCACTGGCACTATTTTGCAAAATGTCGATGATCTTTGGACAGAGATTAAAAACATCGTGCAGACCACCGTTCATGCCCATGCCACCCAGGGGATTGTTCAGGTGCGCGGCATCACCGGCAATCAATACATTGCCCTTGCGGTATTGTTTGGCAACGCGCTGGTGAATGTTATAAAGCGTTGTGTGTACGATGTTATAAGGAGCGTCGGATTTGACAAGGCGCTGCATACGCTCTTCAAGATTAGCGGCATCCACCAGTTCATCCTCGGTCGTGCCTTCCTTCGTCGGGAACAAGACCCGCCAGAAGCCAGGTACGCGAAGGATTGTGCACCATTCTTCCGAATCGGAAATATAGTTTACATGGCTCAGGTTTGGCAGGTGGTCCTCAAAAGGAAAATCCGTGGAAACCACAAGGAACAGTTCAGGATAGGTGAACCCTTCCATCTCAATATCCATTTCCTTGCGGACCACACTGCGCGAGCCATCCGACCCGATCAGATAACGGGCTGTAATTATTTCTTCGCCCTCTGGCCCATCAACTGTTACGGCCACATGATCGCTGTGATCAACAACAGATCTGAGCGTCGTCGAGAAACGCAAATCCGCATTGCCGGTTTCTTCCAACATGGGTTTGATGGTTCGGGTCAGCTTGTATTGTTCGCACTGAAGCCGATAGGGGTGTTTGGTAATATCGGACAGGACGCCAAGGTCGAATTCGGCGTAGGCACCAGACGTGCGGTCACGATATTGATATTTCGAGGCGATCAGACCTTGCGGCAACAGTTTTTCCGTCACGCCCAGGTCATCCAGCATATCAAGAGAGGGCGGGTGAAATGTTGAGGCGCGTAAATCCTCAATCAAGGAAGCCTCAGATTCGAGAACAGTAACCTTGATGCCTGCCTGGGCAAGGATCAGCGCTGCCGTGCAGCCAACCGGACCTGCACCAGCGATAATAACGTGATTGTTGATGTCCATATTGATAAGTGTCTTTTGTCTGAAGGTAATTGTTTGGATGTTCGTGGGGCTCGGTGAGAAGCGGCCTAGTGACGCTCCATCAGCCAGCCTTTGCCGACAAACTGATCTTTGACACCAATTGCCCGCAAAGCGTGCCAGATGCAGGCGACATTAATCGGGATCACAGGTTTGCCCAGCATTTTTTCGATTGTCGGGAACAAGTCGGAGTTCGACATGTTGGTGCCGACCTGAACAATAGCGTCAACATCGTCGCCATCCATTTCATTGACCACCAGGTTCAAGACATCTTTCTGGGGTGTGTGGGCGATGGAATTGGCTGTGTCACAACGTAAACCAATATTGTGTTTGACGTTAAAACCGGACTCGGTGAAGAACTTCAAAACCTGTTCGTCACCGATCGGCTGATAGGGCGAGACCACCGAAATGTTTTTGACATTGAACTGTTTCAGGGCGCTGCGAATGGCATCTGCCCCTGTCGTCAAACTCATTTCATCGGGCATATGTTCCCGTAGGCGGGCCGAAAACTCATCATTTCCGGAGAGGCCGCCCCAAAAGGTTTCTGCCGACATGCCCATCATGATGTTGGTGGGCTCAGCCGTCATGATGTCGCGCATGGCGCCGGGGATTGTCAGTCGAATGGCTTCAATGAAAGCCAGAAAAGCGTTATCGCTGGTCAGATCCTTGTGCTCGATGAAGAAGCGGGCGAAGTGCCAGGATATGCCTTCAGGGATGAACCGCTGGCAATCATATTCGACACCAATGTTGGTGGAAGGAATAACAACGCCAATTCGGCCGCGCGCGCCGATCCATGGGTCCTGGGGTTTGGTCAAGGTGACTTCTTCTGACATAAACGACTTCTCCTGAAAGAAAGTTTTTTGATTCCCAAAAAGACCGACAGGCGGACTTGTCAGGGTTTGATTTGGTTAATGTAATTAATGGCTTCGTTTTCATCGACGACATCCGCATATTTAGCGCTCATGTCGAACAGGTTGGCTTCGTGGGGGCGGTGGTCGCGGTCACCACAGGCATCACTCACGACAATCGGGACAAAGCCATAACATAGCGTATCCAGGCAAGACGCCCGTACACAGCCGCTGGTCGTCAGTCCCGTGATTAGCAGGGTATCGATGCCCTTGGCGGTTAATGTTGCGGCCAGTGTCGTGCCAAAAAAAGCACTTGGATATTGTTTGGTGACAATCAGTTCATCGTCTTCAGGCACCAGGCCCTCCGGGAAATCACCCAAGGGGCTGCCTTCATCAAAGACGGACAAGGCCGGGACTTTTTCATAGAATCTGCCCCCGTCTAAACCACCTTTGGCATATTCAACGCGGGTCAAAATAACCGGCAACCCTGCCGCCCGAACGGCTTTACGAACCCTGAGGGCCGAAGCCAGGGCATCGTCTACGCCAGCATAGAGTGGGGCCTTTGGATCAAAATAGGCTTGGGCAAAATCAACCATCAAAAGCGCGGGTGACGTACCCCAGGTCATTTTGTGATGATATCCGGCGCGAGCGTAATTATCGTCCAGTGCTTCGCTCATTTTTTCGAACCTCCCGCTTTTTTGCCTCAGATATACTAGCGCTATCAAATATTAAATCTAGAGTAAGATGTATACAAAATGGACGTTGTTGGTTTCTGTGTCTATATATTTTACGGAATTCTTATAAAAAAATAGGAAAATAATTCGCATTTTTGTATACAGCAGGGCCTTAATAAATCTAGACTGGAACGAATCAAATCACAGGGAGAAAAATAATGAACAAAACTGTTTTTGGTGCAGCAATCACTGCACTTGTTATGGTCGCCGCACCTGCGCTTGCGCAAACGGTTGGCCTTGGGTCAACAACACGTGGCGGCACCAGCCAGATCGGCAAATCAATTTCCGCCGTGATTTCTGAAGTCTCCAAGCTTCAGATGCGTCCCCAGGAAATGGCGAACACCGCTGACTACATGCCATTAGTGAATGCCGGACAAATTGAATTCGGTATCGCCAACCAGGTGCAAACGTGGTTCGCCTACAATGGCAAAGGCATGTCTGAAGGCAAGCCGATGAAAAACCTTCGAATAGCTTCTGTGCTGATGCCGTTCCGCGCGGGCTGGATTGTTCCCCGCAGCTCCGGCATTACATCCATGAAAGGGATGAAGGGCAAGAAGATGCCCCAGTTCAAGTCGGGCACACTTGGTGACCATGTGCTGACAGCCTTCCTGGCCAATGCCGGCATGACATACGATGATGTCATTCCTGTCCCCGTACCAAACTTTCCCCGCATGTGGAACAGTTTCAAGCAGGGCTCAACCGATGGCACCCTCGTGGTCGTCGGCTCCAAAACCAACCGTGAAATGGACGCAACTGTAAAAGGCGGCATTCAGTTTATCTCCTTTGATGCTGACAAGCTGGACGTCATGCAAAAATGGATGCCGGGAATGGAGCTTTTTAAAGCATCACCATCACCAAAATTGCCGGGTGTTCTCAGCGATGTGAACGTCATGATGTATGACTATCTGTTTTTTGCGAATGACAAGACCAGTGACGCCCAGGTCTACGAAGCTGTGAAGGCCCTGTACAACAGTGAAGACAAATTGTTGGCTAGTGGCCCTTTCTGGAAGGGCTTTACGGGCAAACGCATGGCGAACCGTTCGGATCTCCCCTTCCACCCGGGTGCCATTAAATTTTACAAAGAGATGGGTATCTGGAAAGACTGATAAATGTCGATGATGTCTGATGATACGGCATCAACAGCCTGGAGCCGGTTTGATCAAAGGATCGAGCCGGCTCTTGCCGTTGTTGTCACCCTGTTGGTTATATTTTGGGCTTCGGGATTACCGCTTTTCATGGGCATTCGGGTCTATGCCGAGCAAGTCCTGGTGGCTATTCTGTCTTTTGCCTCTGCCATTTGTTTTCTGACACGCGATTTTCGCGGCAATAAACTTGAAGGTCGTTCCGTAATCGTAATGGATCGACTTCTGGCCTGGGCTGCTATTTCTTTTGGCTGCTTCCTCGCCTGGCGCTATCCGATTATTTCCGATGAAATTTTTTACCGCCCGGCCGAAGCCCTGACCATTGCCATCATTGGTTTGATTATTGTGCTTGAGGCTCTGCGACGGGCCATTGGCTACAGTTTACTGGTGGTGTTGGCCCTGGTTTGCTTATACGCGCTTTTTGCCGATCAGTTCACTGGTCCCATACAGTCTCGCGCCATTCCGCTGCAACGCCTGGTGACTTTCATGGTCCTGGACAGCGCCGGTATGGCAGGCATCGCCTTGTTCATTGGCGCCACAATTGTACTGCCCTTCATTCTGTTTTCGCGCTTGTTGCTCAGCACTGGCGGTTCCGAATTCTTTTCTGACCTGTCCGCAGCCTTGATGGGGCGCTCGCGCGGTGGCTCCGCCAAAATCGCCATTGTCGCTTCCGGCTTTTTTGGCTCGATCTCCGGCAGTGCCGTATCCAACGTGGCCTCAACCGGTTCGATCACCATTCCCCTGATGAAAGATGGCGGCTACCAGCCAAAAACGGCGGGTGCCATCGAAGCTGCCGCATCAACCGGTGGCCAGTTGATGCCGCCGATTATGGGTGCCTCGGCCTTCCTGCTGGCGGAAACACTGCAAGTTCCCTACCGCGAAGTTGTGACTGCGGCGATTTTACCGGCTCTTTTATATTATCTCAGCCTGTTTGTATTTGCTGATCTGGAAGCCGGACGCGTGGGCATTGCGCCCGTCGACAAAAGCAAAATCCCTTCGCTGCTCGGTACTTTGCGCAAGGGCTGGTTTTTGCTGGCACCCTTTGGCCTGCTGGTCGTGGCGTTGTTTGAATATAACCAGCCGCCGGAAACCGCCGCCCTGATCGCCTTTGCCTTTTTGGCGCTGGTCTCCTTGTTCATCATGTATGGCGGGGGACGGGCGGGTTGGCGACTGTTTATGGGCGTGATCACGCAGACCGGGCGCGCCTCGGTCGAAATCGCTTTAATCTGCGCCGTTGCGGGCATGATCATTGGTCTGTTTTCACTGTCAGGCCTCAGCTTTGGCCTCGGGTTCTTTCTCGTCCAACTCGGCAAGACCAGCGTATTGCTGCTGTTGGCGACGACAGCCGTTGTCTGCATTATCCTGGGCATGGGCATGCCAACCGTCGGTGTTTACCTGTTGTTGGCAACCCTGGCCGCACCACCCCTGATCGAACTGGGCATCGAGCCCATGGCAGCGCACCTTTTTGTGCTTTATTTTGGCATGATGTCGATGATTACACCGCCGGTGGCCATCGCCGCCTTTGTGGCGGGGAATATGGCCGGTGCTCATCCCATGCAGACCGGTTTTGAAGCCGTTCGGGTTGCCTGGCCTGCCTATTTTGTGCCGTTCATCTTTGCCTTGTCACCGGGACTGTTGATGGCCGGTGGCTGGGCCGACAACCTGATGGCGGGGCTGGGCACGACCGGGGGTGTGTACCTCGCGACAATTGGACTGGTCGGCTTTTTTGTCAGACCACTGGCTCTGTGGCAGCGATTGCTTTTTGCCGTGGCAGGCCTGTCCCTGATGATGCCAGCACAACTGTTTGACGGCGTAAATATTATCAATATCGTTGGTTTGATGGTCGGCCTGACCCTGTTGGTTATCGAGAAACTTTCCGTCAAAACAGCAAAAAGCGAACTAAAATCGACGTTTTGACAGATTTTTCGGCAGTCATGAGGTAGAGTCCTTGTTGTAAACGGAACCGCTTCTGCTTCTCATGTTGGTGCCCACCTTGGGTTCGAGGCAATGTTGCGTTTCTATTCGTTCTGGAATCGCTCTACTGGATTTGATTTGATGACCAAGGGAGCCGTGCGAGGACTGTTGGTGCTGTTTTCAGCATCGGCGCTGATCGGGGCGTCGTGGTCCCCCCTGCGTGCACCTTCATCTTCCATGTTCAAAGAAACTGATCGGTATGGCTCCCCGGTTGTTTTCGTTTCGTTATCAAACCAAAATCTGAAAAAGATCGACCGGACTTATATTCCGCTCCCCGCTCTCAATCGTCTCAAAACGAATATCGCCATTCGATCGTCGGGCTCTGCCCCCATCGAACCGGCTGCCAAATCGTTGCCACATCTCACAGTACCCGACTCTTTTCATAACACCAACTCTATCAACGGTTTCCGAGGAATGTTTGGTTTGAATAAAGCCATCATATAGTCGCGGATTTCCAATTCAGACATTTTGACCATGGCTTTTCTG
>Ga0233443_1000224_pt1 | contig 70863 bp, 62 predicted proteins | sample SI_123_September_2_FD_182784 | JGI IMG/M metagenome (GOLD analysis project Ga0233443, IMG submission 182784) | Seawater microbial communities from Saanich Inlet, British Columbia, Canada - SI_123_September2016_200_MG | ecosystem: Environmental > Aquatic > Marine > Inlet | place: Canada: British...
TGAAGTGATGAAGTACATTAGAAAAATAATGGTGGAGAGAGAGGGATTCGAACCCTCGATGGGTGTTAACCCATACTCCCTTAGCAGGGGAGCGCCTTCAGCCACTCGGCCATCTCTCCAATAGATGATTGGATTATACTATGTTGTTCGATTAGCTCAACATTTTGGTTAAAAATTTTTACAAAAAAATGAAAAACATTGAATGTTATAGAGAAACCCTAACTTTCGCTACTATTATCTTTTTCTTTTTCAATTTTATCATAGATTTCTTCTCTGTGAACAGCGATATGTCGAGGAGCATTAACACCAATTCTGACCTGGTTGCCTTTAACACCCAGTACCGTCACAGTAACCTCGTCACCAATCATTAAAGTTTCCCCGACTCTTCGTGTAAGAATTAGCATTCACACTCTCCTTGATATATTTCTGTATTTTAATTAATTCGCCTTGGTTTAATGGCTATTAAGTCATAATACAAAAGTCCTTATTATTTTTAGCTATCTATCCCTATAAGTATCATATATACCAGGATATAACATTTTTCAATGTAATAATAAGAAATATTATCAATATGCATCCGTCTATTTATTAATTATATCAATTAATTATCAGATTTATCTAATGCAAACTCTTCATGTAAGATTCGGACTCCAAGCTCCAAATACTTTTCAGCAACCACCACAGAAATCTTTATTTCTGATGTTGAGATCATTAAAATATTAATACCTTCTCGGGCTAAAATTTCAAACATACTGCTCGCAATTCCAGCATGAGATCTCATTCCAACACCAACCAAAGAAATTTTGACAATACTTTCATCACCCAACACCTCTCTCGCACCTAAATTAGCGGCGGTTTCTTGTAACACACTCAAGGCTTTTTTATATTCATTGCGATGAATGGTGAAGGTAAAATCGGTGGTTGCATCAGCGGTCATGTTCTGAATAATCATATCCACTTCAATGTTAGCTTTGGCAATAGGACCTAATATTTTATGGGCAACACCAGGTATATCTGGCACACCCAATACAGTTAATTTAGCTTCATCACGGTTAAATGCGATACCAGAAATCAGTGCTTCTTCCACGTCTCCATCCTCTTCACAATCTTCAGAAATAATTAATGTACCCGAGCCTTCTTCAAAAGAAGACAACACCCTTAATGGTACGTGGTATTTACTGGCAAATTCTACAGATCTAATTTGTAAAACCTTTGAACCTAAACTCGCCATTTCCAGCATTTCTTCACAAGTAATTTTATCCAGTTTTCTTGCTTTGGGTTCAACTCTGGGATCAGTTGTATAAACACCATCAACATCGGTGTAAATTTGACATTCACTGGCATTCAATGCCGCCGCCAACGCAACAGCGGTTGTATCTGAGCCTCCTCGACCAAGTGTTGTAATATTTCCTGATTCATCAGCACCTTGAAAACCTGCAACCACGACTACTTTTCCATCATCCAGATTTTTTTGAATGTTATCTTCTTTGATGTCTTTAATACGCGCTTTTGAGTGAGAGCTGTCGGTCACAATCCCTGCTTGAGTACCCGTATATGGCTGGACAGAACAGCCCCTTTTTGATAATGCCATACTGAGCAAGGCAATGGTCACTTGTTCACCCGTTGACAGTAAAACATCCATTTCACGAGGATACTGACCTTCATCAATGTCACTGGCTAATTTCAACAAACGATTGGTTTCACCACTCATTGCCGATACCACTACAACAACTTGATGACCTTGTTCTTTAGTACGAATGATTCTTTCTGCAACACTTGATATTCGCTCAGTTGTACCAACCGATGTTCCACCATATTTTTGTACTATCAATGCCATATTACATATTCACTTTTACAGTTTATTTTTATCCCGCTGGGGATAAGTTTCGTTTAAGCAGACGAGCTACTCAACTCAGCTTTAACCCATACTTCGACCGACTTTAAGGCATTTTCCAGATTTTTCGGATCTTTACCACCCGCTTGTGCCATTTCTGGTTTACCACCACCTTTACCGCCCACTTGTGTTGCAACCATGTTCACCAATGCACCCGCTTTGACTTGTTTAATCATGTTCTTAGTCACGCCAGCAATTAAAACAACTTTATCATCCTTAACCGTCGCTAATACGATGATTGCTGATTTTAATTTATTCTTTAGTTGATCCATGAGATCACGTAGCGTTTTAACATCAGCCCCTTCAATATGTTCAGCAAGGATGTAGCAACCATTATAGTCTACAGCTTTTGATGACAAATCAGATCCTGTACTACTCGCCATTTTAGATTGAAGTGTACTGAGTTGTTTTTCAAGTTGTTTATTTTTTTCAATGGCTTGCTGAACTTTATCGGTAATATTTTCTTGATTGGTTTTTAACAAGTTTGCCAAAATTGACAAAGTTTTTTCTTTTTGGTTAACGACATTGATTGCCAATTGACCCGCCACAGCTTCAACTCGTCTAACACCTGATGCGACACCTGTTTCTGATACGATCTTAAATAAACCAATATCACCTGTTCGTTTTACATGAGTTCCACCACAAAGTTCTATGGAGAAATTCCCCATACTTAAAACTCTAACTTTATCGCCATACTTTTCACCAAATAAAGCCATCGCACCCATTTTTTTAGCATCGTCTATGGCGGCAATGGTGGTATCAACAGAGTTATTCATCATAATCTGAGCATTAACCTGTTGCTCTATGCTGTCTAATTGTTGTTGCTGAATGGGTTCAAAATGAGAAAAATCAAAACGCAGTTTTTGCTCATCAACCAAAGAACCTTTTTGTGTGACATGATCACCCAAAATCTGACGTAAAGCAGCATGTAGTAAGTGGGTTGCTGAGTGATGAATGGCTGTTTGTTGCCTTGATTCAGCAATAACTTCTGCGGTTAACTGATCACCAAAAGTTAACTGACCTTTAACAACCTGACCGATATGAACAAATACACCTTCACCTTGTTTTTGGGTGTCACTGACTTTAAATTCAGCTTGATCATTAAATAACCGACCTTTATCTCCCGCTTGCCCACCTGATTCAGCATAAAAGGGGGATTTGGATAAAACAACCACCCCCATTTGCCCTTCTGTCAAAACAGTTTTTGGCTCGCCCTCACTCATTAATGCCAAAATATCGCCCTGATCATTTAGAGAATCATAACCAACAAAATCGGTTGCTTGATCACACTGAATATCATTTAATTGCTGATCTTCAAATTGACTGGCAGCACGTGCCCGATTTCGCTGTTCGTCCATTGAGCGATTAAAACCATCGACATCAACATTTAGTGATCTTTCCCTAGCAATATCTGCTGTCAAATCCAAAGGAAAACCATAAGTGTCGTATAGTTTAAAAGCAATTTCGCCATTAATTTTATTACTTTTAACCGTTGCCAACTCGTGTTCCAGTATTTTCATGCCTTGCTCTAATGTTTCAGCAAAACGCTCTTCTTCTTGCAATAAAACTTTTTCCACTTGTTGTTTGGCTGAGGTTAATTCTGGATAAGCTTCACCCATCAATTCATTTAATGTCTCAACCATTTTATAGAAAAAAGGCTTTTTTTGACCCAATTGATAAGCATGACGAATAGCACGCCTGATAATTCTTCTAAGAACATATCCGCGACCTTCATTGGATGGTAAAACACCATCAACCACTAAAAAAGCACAAGATCGACAATGATCTGCAATGACTTTTAATGAATTATTTTGTAGGTCAGCACACTCGGTAATTTTTGCGGCACGAGCAATCAGTTGTTTGAAAATATCGATATCATAATTACTGTGAACATTTTGCTTAACGGCTGCCAATCGCTCAAGCCCCATTCCTGTATCAACAGAAGGTTTAGGCAAAGGAGTTAGCTCACCTGATTTATCTCGATTATATTGCATGAAAACCAAATTCCAGATTTCAACATAACGGTCACCATCTTCATCAGCTGAACCTGGAGGTCCACCTGGGACATTTTCTCCATGATCATAAAAAATTTCAGAACAAGGTCCACAAGGGCCCACATCCCCCATTGACCAAAAATTGTCTTTTGCACCAATGCGACTGAATTTATTTTTATCCACACCGATGTCATTCAACCAAATATTGGCAGACTCTTCGTCTTTGTCATAAACCGTTACCCATAGTTTTTCAGCAGGTAACTTCATTTCGTTGGTTAAAAAATCCCAGGCATAAGTGATGGCTTCTTTTTTGAAATAATCACCGAAACTAAAATTTCCCAGCATTTCAAAAAAAGTATGATGGCGTGCTGTATAACCCACATTTTCTAAATCATTGTGTTTACCACCTGCCCTCACACAACGCTGTGATGTAGATGCACACATATAATCAACCGACTGTTTTCCTAAAAAAACATCTTTAAATTGAACCATGCCTGCATTGGTAAATAATAAACTGGGATCATCAATAGGCACCAGAGAACTAGAATTCCCGATGTGATGTCCTTTTTTGCTGAAATAATCTAAAAATGCTTGTCGAAGTGCGTCACTATTCATTGGATTTATTTAATATGCTTGAAAATTAATGAAAATCTTGCCAACACACCCATTACATAAAAATACATAACAATGATATTGCTATGTCTTCTTACGCAAGAATGTGAAAATGAGAAAAAACATATTCTCAATTGATGAAGAATTTTCCTTGATTAGTATATGTCATTAAAATAAAAATTCAGTGGTAAGAGACGGAAATCTAATATTTTTTACATCTCGCTTCCATCTTTACGGCATTTTTGATTGATTTTCAGTCAAAAAACTCACATTAGCATGACTAGGAGGCTGTCCGAGAACTCAGATTTTCGTCAAATCAAGGCATAAAATTGTCGAAAAAGCGCAGTAAACTGTAATTTTTCATCAAATTTTGCCTTGTTCTGACGAAAACCTGTATTCTCGGACAGCACTCCTGGTGCTCTATTTTTTCTCAATCAAATCTAACGCAAAACTAAAACCGAGTTGTAAAAATCATTTAATTTCACCCCTACAGAATTATTTTTTTTCTGTCACTTGCGTCTTTTTATCTGCCTTATTATTATCAGTTAGTAATATTGAGCGTAACTTTATTTCAAGGTCTTCGGCTATTTGTGGGTTTTCCAGCAGAAGTTTACGCACATTTTCTTTTCCTTGACCAATGCGGTCTCCATTATAGCTATACCAGGCACCTGCTTTATCAATCAGGTTATTTTTAACACCCAGATCAATTAATTCACTTTCACGTGAAATACCATGACCATACAAAATTTCAAATTCTGCTTGTTTGAATGGTGGCGCCACTTTATTTTTAACCACTTTAACCCGAGTCTCATTACCAACAATTTCATCACCTTTCTTAATGGCACCAATACGTCTGATATCCAATCGAACAGAAGCATAAAACTTTAGTGCATTACCACCAGTTGTGGTTTCAGGATTACCAAACATCACACCTATTTTCATTCTGATTTGGTTAATAAAAATAACCATGGTATTGGATTTTTTAATATTTGCAGTGAGTTTTCGTAAGGCCTGTGACATTAAACGGGCTTGTAACCCCATATGAGAATCACCCATGTCACCTTCAATTTCAGCCTTAGGAGTTAAAGCAGCAACTGAATCTATGACCAGAATATCAACACCACCTGAACGCACCAACATATCAGCAATTTCTAATGCTTGTTCGCCATTATCTGGCTGAGATACAATCAGCTCATCCACATTGACACCTATCTTTTCTGCATAAACAGGATCCAAAGCATGTTCTGCATCAATAAATGCGGCTGTACCACCATTCAACTGCGCCTGAGCGATGGTCTGTAACGTCAACGTTGTTTTGCCCGATGATTCAGGTCCAAAAATTTCAATAATCCTTCCTTTAGGCAGACCACCAATCCCTAACACCACATCTAAAGATAAAGAACCTGTCGAGATGACATCTATTTCTTTAAAAGCTGATGCATCACCCATTCGCATGACGGCACCTTTACCAAACTGTTTTTCAATCTGACTTAAAGCAGCACCCAACGCTTTGCTACGATCTTCTTGCATACCTGTCTCCAAAAATTTCAATCAATAATACATAAAGCCGAGTTGAGCAGTCTGTCTGCTCGAACGAAACTTATGCCCTTGTGTTATAAATTTAGAATCACCTAATCATAATCCCTGATTTCAATGATTCATAGTGGCAAAATACATTTTTATAATAAATATGTTTACAACCTACTTTTCTGCAAAATGGGGTCTATAATTTTGCATATATTTTATTCTTATACAAAATAAATATGTAACAACTCAACATATTTAGTTTTTGCCTGAGTTCAAGGCATTTTCGTGCAAAAAATGTGAGCATATATAAAGTTAGGGAAAGCGAAATAAATAAACATCCCCCTATGTGAGCATTTGAGTACAAAATAATGTCCAGGTAAATCAAGTTTACTTGATAGAAAAACCAGCTGGACAGCAGAAATCAGGTAACAGATAAATACGTTGAGCAGTTACAAAACAATTATTATTACGACTAGCCTGTTATAACTTTAAGGAGCTGGCTATTAAATGAACATTAGATTTTCTATCACTCTCATTAGCACAATAGCGTCTCTGCTTGTTGCTTTTTCCATCATTACCGCAACCCACTTAACGGGTGAGGAAAATAGTATTCCCTATGCAAAAGCATCACTTTCAGGATCAAAAAAATTATGGTCTTACGTTTTAAGTAGCCATACCGACCAACTACATCCCATCCAAAAAATATTGAGTCATTCTTCAAAATTTCAAAGACTGGTTGAATTAAGAAATTCCAATGACATTACAGAATTTATTCATAAAAACCTACCTAAAACAGACATTTTAAACAATGCAAAACTAGTTATTTCAGAAATGAATGGAAATATTTTGTTTCCTCTAAACATGATTGATTCAATCATCAATATAGAAAACACAAATAATGCGGGTTTCACTCGCTCCAAGGAAGGAAAACTCATTTATGCGTATAATCATGTTATCGTAAACGGTAGTAAAAAAATAGGAATGATTTCGTTCATTTTTGATATCAATTATCTATTAAAGTCCTATATAAAACATAATAACACGGATATTTTTATTGTTTCCAGCGCCAATACGATTGAAGACTCAAGTAATCCTCACCTATACACTGAGCTTAATATATCACCACCACCTTTTGGTGATGATTCTTCGGTTGTTAAAGAAATTAATCAACAATTTTTTCTAATCACCACGCAAACAATAAGAAGTACAAAAAAACAAAATTTGGCTTATTTAATTACAACGGAGAATATTTCTCTTAATTTCTCAACCTCTAAATCCAGTTTATGGCTCTCATTTTTAGTGGGCTTAATCATTATTATTATTACCTCCATTATCATATCATTATTTGTTAAAAGACATACCAAAGCAGAGCAAGATAAAATCAATCAATTAATCAGTGCTGTTCACCGAGTTAATGGTCTTGATTTCAGTGTTCGCCTGGATGAGATTAATGATAATTCTAAAATTTCACAATTCAATAAAAGCTTCAACACAATGGTCACTACCTTTGACAGCATCACCTGTGACACACAAGTTCAATTAAGTGAAATGACCAGTATTATCGGCGATATTCGAGGTAAGTCAGAATTTATTCAAGACGTTATTGGACTTGCTTCACAAGGTGATTTAACGGGTGAAATGATGATTTTTAGTGGTGGAGAAACCATAGATCAGGTTGCCAACAGCATCGCCACCATGCTGGAAAATTTGAATGAACTCATTGGCAAGGTCAAACAGTCAGGCGCCCAAGTCACCTCATCAGCCACAGAAATTGCAGCCACAGCAAAACAACAAGAAGCCACCGTGACGGAACAAGCAGCAACCGTCAATGAAATCATGTCAACCGTTCAAGATATTTCTTCAACCTCTAAAGACCTGGTTGATACCATGCATGAAGTTGCTGAAGTCGCTGAATCAACGGCAGAAGGAGCAGCCCAGAGCCAATCTTCATTATTAAACATGGAAACCTCAATGCATCAAATGATGGATGCCACTGAATCAATTGGCTCAAAACTATCCGTCATTAATGAAAAGGCCAGCAATATTAATACAGTGGTCACAACAATTACTAAAGTTGCAGACCAAACCAATTTACTCTCACTCAATGCAGCCATTGAAGCAGAAAAAGCAGGTGAATATGGAGCAGGATTTTCTGTGGTTGCCACAGAAATCAGACGCCTAGCAGACCAAACAGCTGTTGCCACATGGGACATAGAACAAATGGTTAAAGAAATGCAAGCTGCTGTATCCGCAGGCGTAATGGGAATGGACAAATTTTCTGACGAAGTCCGTGCAGGCGTACAAAATGTTGCCGATGTCGGCTCACAACTCGCTGATATTATTGATAGAGTCCAGACCTTAATTCCAAGATTTGACTCTGTTCACGAAGGCATGCAATCACAATCTCTTGCAGCAGAACAAATCAGTGAATCAATGGTTCAACTCAATGAAAGTGCACAACAAACCGCTGATTCGCTGATTCATTCAAATGATGCCATCATGCAACTCAATTATGCGGCTCATATACTACAAGATGCCGTATCCAGATTTACTTTAAAAGATTAATCAGGTCGTCGATATGTTATTGCTATCATTTAGAATGGGGGAAGACCGATACGCACTGGATGCAAGTTCTGTGGTGGAAATAACGCCACTGGTTCAATTGAGAAAAATACCTCAATCACCCGAACAAATTGCAGGCGTTTTTAATTATAGAGGAACGCCCATTCCAATTTTAGATCTTGCCTATATAATTCAAGGAAGAGCCTGCAACACTCATTTAAGCACTCGCATCATATTATTTAAGCACAAAACATCCGATCAAAAACTTCATATTGTTGGCTTTATGGCAGAACAAGTGACTGAAACAATCAAGCGATCTATGAAAAACTTTATCAACCCTGGTGTTTTAGTTGAAAATGCACCTTATTTACAAGCCGTATCCAATGAAGCAGAAGGCATGATACAACTGATCAACTTATCCAAACTCATGTCAGAAACGACTGAAAACAGCTTATTTAATGAACAAAATGCAGGCAGTGATTTTTTTGATGAAGATTCACTTTTGTCAACAAACGATGACCTGAGTAGCTCATGAAAGATATCGACCCTGACAACAATTACATCCCCAAAATTGAAAAGAAGTTACAGCAAGTGATGGGGCTCAATGCCGCATCAGTGGGTATGCCAGTTGTTATTCGTGCAGTTGAACAACGCATGAAATCGTTAAAGATGACTGCCATTGTCAGATATTATAATTTATTGATCGACTCTACTGCCGAAATGAAAGAGCTGATTGAAAATGTCATTATCCCAGAAACTTGGTTCTTTAGAGATAAAACCCCCTTTGATGCTTTAAAAAAATATATCCGAGACCAATGGAAACCTGCAAACCCGAACAAAGCAGTTCAAATTTTAAGCATACCTTGTTCTACTGGCGAAGAGCCTTATACCATTGCAATGAGTTTAATGGATATTGGCATGAAAAGCTCAGAATTTAGAATTGATGGCATTGATATCAGTCGTGAAAACTTGATTAAAGCCAATAACGGAAGTTATACCAGAAACTCTTTTAGAGGTGATAACATATCATTCAAAGATCGATATTTTCAGAAAATTAATGATAATAAATATAAAATAAATTCATCCATTAGTCACTCCGTTCATTTTATGCAAGCCAATTTATTGGCTAATTTTAAACCAAGACAATCTTATTATGACATCATTTTTTGTCGAAATTTATTGATCTATTTTGATAAACCAACACAAGAAAAAGCCATTACAGTTCTCGATAAATTATTGCATAAAGAAGGCATTATTTTTGTAGGTCATGCAGAAACAGGTTCACTCAAGAATTTTTCATACACTTCGGCCAAATATATCAAAGCCTTTGCATTTAAAAAAAATACCCCGCAGAAAAAAACAACATTACATCAAAAACGAATCCTAAACAAAACCAAAAAATCAGCGACTAAAATTTTAAAAAGTACCCACCAATATGACGCTGAGTTGAGTAGTTCGTCTGCTCGAACGAAACTTATCCCCTTGCGGGACAAAAATAATATCAAAACACCTCTATTAGATGGTGCTGTTTATGATAACAATAAAAAAATCAAACAACTAAAAATTGAAGATATATTCATACTGGCAGACAATGGTGATTTGATTACCGCAGAACAACAGTGTAATGAATTACTTAAAACAGAACCCAATGCTCAAGCCTACTATCTTTTGGGAATTATTAAAGAATCAGCAGGCGATAGTGAACAAGCAGACAAATCATTAAGAAAAGCAATTTACTTAAACCCGAACCATTATGAAGCCTTGATACATTTATCTTCTATCATGAAAAAACAAGGCAACACAAAAGAATCAAATGCTCTGTTTGAAAGAGCTGGTCGAATACAAAAAAGAACCTAATAGATCAACAATATGACAGAAGAAATCATACAAGAAGATTGCTGGAACCACATTGGTGTCTGGGGACAGGAAACACCTAGATGTGAAAAACTGACTGAAGCAGTTCACTGTAGGAACTGTAGCGTTTTCTCATCAGCCAGCCAGAAAATGCTAAATAGAGAATTACCCCAAAATTATCAAGATGATTGGGCGGAAGTCTATTCCAATGAAAAACAAATCAAAGAAACGGAAAAGATGTCTGTTCTGGTCTTTCGACTTGGAGATGAATGGCTTGCTTTACAAACCAAATTAATCAATGAAGTGGCTGAAATGGCACCCATTCATCGTGTACCACATCAGAACAGCCATTTAATCCGAGGCTTGGTTAATATTCGAGGTGAACTAAAAATATGCATCTCAATTGGCAGCATTTTATGCTTGGAAAGAAGTAAAAAACAAAAAGAACAAACCCCCAAAGAAACTTATGAAAAAACATCTTACGACCGAATGATTGTGGTGTCTCAAAATGAAAATGACTTTGTTTTTCCCGTCAGCGAAGTCATTGGCATTCATCGTTTTAGCCAAACTGATGTACAAAATGTTCCGACCACTGTCAGCAAATCCAAAGCCACTTATACCTCTGGCATTATTCATTGGGACTCAAAAAATATTGCCTGCCTGGATCATGAATTGCTATTTTACTTTTTAAACAGGAGTTTCTCATGAGTGGCAGTATCGGCGATATGTCTATGCTTGAACTCTTTCGCATGGAAGTAGAGGGTCAGTCATTAACGTTGACCGATGGACTATTATCCCTAGAAGATGACCCAGAAAATGCAGATACCTTTGAAACTCTCATGCGTGCCGCACACTCCGTTAAAGGTGCAGCAAGAATGGTAGGCGTTGATCTTGCCGTCAATGTCGCTCATGTCATGGAGGATTGCTTTGTCAGTGCTCAAGAGGGAAAAACACTATTTTCTCAAAATAACATTGATTTATTATTAAAAGGCGTTGATTTCCTCAAAGACATTTCTGAACTCACAGAAGACAATGCCGAATCTTGGATGAATGACAACACAGACTATGCCGAAGATCTTGGAGAACACATTGGTAACATCTTAAAAGGCATTGAATCTGTACCCAATAATACTCCAGAAACGGTTACAATCAATGAGCCTGAACTTGAAGCTGAATTTGAACCTGAAAGTCACATTGAAACATCAATACCCGTCAGTCAAATAGAACCATCAAAAAATTCTACTCAAATTACTGACATGTCAATGCTTCAATTATTCAGAGTTGAGGCAGAAAGCCAAACAGCCGTACTTTATGATGGAATACTCAAACTAGAAGAAAACCCAGAAGACAGCGAAGCTCTTGAGTCTCTCATGCGAGCAGCTCATTCCATCAAAGGTGCGGCAAGAATGGTTGGCGTTGATGCGGCCGTCAATATTGCCCATGTTATGGAAGATTGTTTTGTTGCAGCACAAGCATCAAAAATTACTTTAAATAGCCATGATATGGACAATTTATTGCTGGGTGTTGACATACTCAAGGAAATTTCTGAACTGACTGAAAGTGATGCCGTTCAATGGATGACAAGCAATCAAAATCGTTTAAATAATTTGGTCGAAACAACCAAAGCCATTGAAAATGGTAATAGTCAACCCGTTATCACACCAGACAAAACAATATCAAACAAACAAACAAGTTTACCAAAAACAAACACTGAAATAGCTCCAGCTCCATCAAATAGTCCACCAATTAATGCTCAGTTATCTGATTCGCCAATGATGCAATTGTTAATTGACGACACAGAAAAACAATCATCACTAATTATTGAAAAACTAAATGATTTAAAAAAAGCGCCTGATGATGTCACTATTTTTGAAAAATTAGCCAAAGCTGCCCATGCAATTAAAGGGTCTGCTCGGATGGTCAATTTAGACTCAGTCGTACAAATGGCCAATGCCTATGAAAAGTGCTTCACAGCGGCACAACAAGATGAATCAGCCTTAAATAATGCTCAAATTGAACAATTACACGATGGCATTGAACTACTCAAAAAAGTGGTTAATTTAAAAGGAGAAGAAGGTGCAAAATGGCTCAAAGATAATTGCAAAGAAATAGAAAGCTTAATTAGTTCTATTCAAACAATAAAAGCCAGCTCAATCAATCAATCTAGTAATAAGCCATCCCAAACGGTTACAACCGATATCGCAGAAAAGAAAATAAAGAAAGTTGCCAAAACACCCGCCACACCCACTAAGCCACCACCCAGTAAGGCCGTCAAAAAAACCAGTACAAGCAAACCAAAAACCAACCCTGCAAAAAAAGCAGAACTTAAAAAAGCAGATACAACAGTCACCAAAGATGCGGCCATCAGGGTATCGGCCAGTAGTCTTAACCGCTTAATGGGGCTGGCAGGAGAAACCATGGTCGAATCAAGATGGATTCGTCCCTTTGCAGACTCATTAATCACCTTAAAACGACGCCAAGTTGACCTGATCAGCTCAATGGACAATCTCAGAAATGCCATTGAAGTCGTCGATCACGAAGGTAAAACTTCTGTCATGCTTAAAGAAAGTCAACAAAAGGCTGCATCATGTCGTGAAATTTTGACCAATCACATCAGTGAATTAGAATCCTATGACCGACGCATCACAAACCTTGCTGATCGCTTAAACCGTGAAGTTATCACTAGTCGTATGAGACCGTTTTCTGATGGCGTGCAAGGCTTCCAAAGAATGGTACGTGATGTTTCACGCTCACTGGGTAAAAAAGTAAAATTAGACATTGAAGGTTTATCAACACAAGTCGATAGGGATATTTTGGAAAAAATTGAAGCCCCCTTAAATCACTTGATCAGAAATGGCGTTGATCATGGCATTGAAATGCCCGATGAAAGAGAAGCGGCTGGCAAACCAGCACAAGGAACCATAAAACTGTCGGCAGGACACAGTTCAGGCATGTTAACCATCATCATTCAAGATGATGGAAAAGGTGTCAGTCTCGATTCTTTAAGAGAAAAAATTGTTGAAAAAGGTCTGACAACATCAGATATCGCCGCCACCATGAGTGAAGCTGAACTCATGGAATTTTTATTTTTACCCAGCTTTTCAACCAAAGAAGAAGTCACCGAAATTTCTGGCAGAGGTGTTGGCCTAGATGTGGTTCATTCCGTTGTACAAGAAATGCGTGGTGTAGTGCGAGCCAGCTCCGAACCAGGAAAAGGCACACGATTTCATATGCAATTACCACTGACATTATCCGTTATTCGTGCATTACTCGTTGAAATTTCTGGTGAGCCCTATGCCATACCACTGGCACGCATTGACCAAACACTTAAAATCCAAAGCGAAGACATTGATAGCTTAGAAGGCAGACAATATTTTTCATTAGGCACCCATCATATTGGCATCATCTCAGCCTATCAAGTCTTAGAATTAGAATCACCTCCAGCTCAGGAAGGTGAAATACCACTCATCATACTCGGAGAAAGATTGAGTCGTTATGGTTTATTGGTTGAACGATTCCTCGGAGAAAGAGATTTAGTCGTACAAGTTTTAGACTCGAGATTGGGTAAAATTAAAAATATTTCTGCAGCAGCCATCCTTGATGATGGTACTCCGACATTAATCATCGATGTTGATGATATGTTGCGCTCCATTGATGTCATTATTTCCAAAGACCGCATTGATAATGTCACCAATAATTCAGATGACGATGGCGCGACAAAACGTATTTTAGTGGTTGATGACTCTATCACGGTGCGTGAAGTGGAACGTAACTTATTGGAAGCTCAAGGCTATAATGTCGATGTGGCAGTTGATGGAATGGATGGCTGGAATGTTGCCAGAATGAGTGATTATGATTTAATCATCAGTGATATAGATATGCCAAGAATGAATGGCTTTGAGTTTGTCAGTATGGTTAAACGTGACCCTCGACTTAAAAGCACACCCATGATGATTGTTTCTTATAAAGACAGAGAGGAAGACAGAATTAAGGGATTAGAAGCTGGAGCTGATTATTATTTAACCAAAGGCAGTTTTCATGATGACACCTTAATGAATGCCGTCATTGATTTAATTGGTAAACCTTAAATGCAAAGTCACGTGAACAATCAAAGAAAAATAAGAATTGCCATTGCAAGCGCTTCTAACACAATGGCTGATTTGATCAAAACCCAAGTTAAATCAAACCCTTTATTACAAATTTCCTGGGTTGCAAAAACAGGTGCAAATGCCATTGAAAAATGCCACCAATATTCTCCAAAACTACTGCTACTGGATATTAATATTACAGACCAAGACAGCTTGGTTGTAACGCAAAAAATATCAATAGAAACACAATGCCCAATTCTATTAATTACTGATCAATATCAAAAAAGCACCTCTAAAATATTTGATGTCATGGGTGCTGGCGCATTAGATGTTGTTGATCTTAAATCAGCTATTAGACCTAAAAGCAACCAAACATCATCACTGTTACAAAAAATTCTGGGTATTTTAAAATCAACGGGTTGTGATATAAACACCCAATCTCCAGAACAAAATAATAAAACTACTCATAATTATCAATCAAAACCCACCAATAAACTCATTGCCATTGGTGCATCCACTGGAGGCCCGATTGCGCTAGCAGATGTTATCTCCAAAATTCCAACCAATATTTCTGCCGCCATTGTTGTCATACAACATCTGGATGCACAATTTTCTGGTGGCTTTATAGACTGGTTAAATGAACACGTTGAATATCCTGTCAGAGCGGCTAAAACAGGCGATTTTCCCGAAACAAATACAGTGCTGGTACCGAATGGTTCAGACCACCTTATTTTAAAACCTGATGAAAAATTATATTATACACCAGACCCCATTAATTATGTTTATCGTCCATCGGTTAATGAGTTTTTTGAAAGCGTTGCACAGCACTGGAAAGGTACTGCTGTGGGTATTTTATTAACGGGTATGGGCAAAGATGGTGCCACTGGTCTATTATCTATAAAGAAGAAAGGATTTTATACCATCGCCCAAGATGAAAAAAGTTGTGCTGTTTATGGTATGCCAAAAGCAGCGGTTAAGATAGAAGCAGCCGATGCGGTACTTGACGTAAAATCGATCGGTAGTAAAATCACTCAATTATTATCAAAATAAAAATTCAGAGCGAATCATGACAGAAATGACTAACGACTCAAATAATCCAATCCACAAATCCAGCCGTGCAATCGTATTGCTTGTTGATGATCAAATGATGATTGCAGAAGGCATTCGTCGCATGTTAGTGGATGCAGAAGATATTGAATATCATTATTGTGAAGATCCATTTCAAGCCGTTAAAAAAGCAACTGAAATAGGTGCAACCACTATTTTACAAGATTTGGTCATGCCCGATATTGATGGCATGACACTGGTGCGTTTTTATCGTGCAAATCCTGCCACCAAAGATGTTCCCATCATTGTTTTATCCTCAAAAGAAGACCCAGAAGTTAAACGCGATGCTTTTGAAAATGGTGCAACCGATTATTTGGTCAAATTGCCTGATAAAATTGAACTCATTGCTCGTATCCGTCACCACACCAAAAGTTATGTTATTCAACAAGAACGTGATGAAGCCTTTGCTGCATTGCACAAAATGCAACAACAGCTACAAGATTCCAACTCAACACTAGAAGAAGCCAATGCAGAATTACAACGCCTGTCTTCACTTGATGGTTTAACGGGTTTATCTAATCGACGACATTTTGATGAAATCTTTGAAACGGAATGGCTCAGAGCATTACGAGAAAAAGAAGAAATTTCTATCATCATGATGGATATTGACCATTTTAAATTATATAACGATCATTATGGTCACTTAGGCGGAGATGATTGCCTTAAAAAAGTAGCCACAGCCTTAAAAGACTGCATGAAAAGACCTGGAGACTTAGTGGCACGTTACGGTGGCGAAGAGTTTGTTGTGGTACTGCCTAACACACCAAGCGAAGGCGCAAAAATGATTGCTGAAAAAATCAGATTCAATGTTTTCGACCAAAAACTGGAACATGCCGAATCTAAAACAGCTGAATTTGTCAGTATTAGCTTAGGCACGGCAACCGCCATTCCAACCGAAGATATGAAAACACTCGATTTAGTCGCCACAGCAGATAAAGGGTTGTATTTTGCCAAAGAACAAGGTAGAAATTGTGTCGGGGTTGATCCAGACGAATAAATAACTGATTCACCTCCTACCTCTGGTGAAACGAAGTATTTCAGGCTATCTCAAAGATGATGAAAATCATTGGGTCGCGAAACTTATTTGTGGACATTATCAGCATGTAAGACACACACCTCCTTGGTTTAATCGCCCTTGGGTGCTCACTGAACAGGCACGAACATCAATGCTCGGATTTCAGCTTAATTGTAAAAAATGTGATAATATATTACCAAAGGATTTTTAAAGGAAAAAAAGTGAAATTTAGTCTCTTAATAAAATCATTAATGATACTCATTGGCTTAAGTCCCATTAAACTCTGGGCATCTGTACCTGATTTCATCCCAGAAACAACATTAGTCAATGCAGAATCATTGATTGATTTGGCAGAACAACATGAAAATTTGATTATCATTGACGCACGCATCAAATCAGACCGAGAACAAGGCTTTATAGAAGGCTCGTTCAGCTTACCTGACATCACCACCAATTGTCAGACACTTAAAGTCATTATCCCCCAAAAAATCACCCCCTCATTATTTTACTGCAATGGTGTAAAATGTGGCCGAAGCGTCAAAGCCATTGTCATTGCAAAAAAGTGTGGTTACAGCAATATTTACTGGTTTAGAGGTGGCTTTGAAGAATGGAGTCAAAAAGGTTATCCAGTCGCCATCGATTAATATTATGTTGACTAATAAAAATTATTCCATTCATTCTGGCATTATCATTATTATGCTGATATTGGCTGTCCTCAGCATCAGCACGGTTATTATCAGTAGCGCTATCTACAAAAAAGTAGCTCATGACAATTATAACCACAGCATCAGTGAGCTGGTTAATATAAAAACCAAAGATATCCTAAATGATCTAATCAATCTACAAAAAAAACTGGGGTATTCATTACAAAAAGAGTCAGCCTTCAAAAAATCTGTTAAGCATAAAAATATCAAACAAATTCAATCCATTTTAGACCGTGAATTTCACCAGTATTTTCAAACAGCGGGCATCATGAAGATTGAAAAATTGTATGTTTTTGATAAAAACCTAAATTTACTAACTTCTTCCAATGAAGGCTATACATCACGGCAACACCCTATTTGCCATCAACTCATAACAATGGCAAAAAAACGCAAAGGAGCAATGCGCTTAAAACCACTCAGTTTATTTTGTGTACATGACAACAGACCCTTTCAAGCAACATTAACGGCCATTGGTAGTTTACGTTATATTGGTTACTCATTAATCATCTCTGACCCTGCTTATCAAATTAAAAGCATTGAAGCATCATTAGGTATGCCGATAAAAATCAACTACCCAGGTCATAAAACAGTCTATCAATCAAAAAATTGGCCCAGTACCAAAGAAAAGCATGACTATACTCGTGCAACTTACAATAAATACATCAATAATCGTGCAAGCCTGACCATCCAAATTGCCAAAAACCAATCCGTATTTAACAAAAAAATATCCATCACCAGAAACCGTGTCGTTGCTTCAGCAATTTTTGTTATTTTACTGGCACTTTTACTGTCTATTTTATTTTTAAGAAAAGCCCTTGAACCCTTAAAAACGTTACAAAATGCAGCCTCAAGTATTACCAAAGGCATTTATATTCCCGTCAGAGGTATAAAGTTTAAAGAAATTGCTATTCCGATAAGGTCTTTTAACGAAATGCTCCGACAAATTCAGGAACAAACAGACCATCTTGAAGAACTGGTTGCCAATCGAACCTCTGAACTAATCATTGCGAGAGACCAAGCGCTAACCTCAAATAAGGCAAAAAGTGCCTTTTTAGCCAACATGAGTCACGAACTTCGCACCCCTTTAAATGCCATTATTGGTTATAGCGAAATGCTCGAAGATGATGCCATTGAAATGGGCCAAGCTGACTGTGCTCGAGATTTAGGTAGAATTCATCATTCTGGGCGTCATTTACTGAGTTTGATTAATGATATTTTAGACTTATCTAAAATTGAAGCTGGAAAAATGACTTTTCATTTAGAAGAATTTAATTTGAAACCATTCATCGAAAATATTTTAGAGAGTACCAAACCCATCGCTATCGACAACAAAAATACTATTTTATGTGATTATCCTGATGACATTGATCTTATTTTCTCTGACATTAATCGGTTAAAACAAATCTTATACAATTTATTAAGTAATGCCTGTAAATTTACCCAAGAGGGTACAATTCGTTTACACGTTCAGCAAACACAACTTAACTTTCAACCGTGGATTTGTTTTGAAGTCAAAGATACGGGGATCGGCATGACAGCAGAACAGCAACAAAATATTTTTAAAGAATTTACTCAGGTCGACTCATCAGCCACCAGAGAATTTGGAGGCACAGGCCTAGGACTAACCATTTGCAAACGATTTTGTGAATTAATGGGGGGCGATATCAGTATTGAAAGTCATTTAGGTGTTGGTTCAACCTTTATTGTGAAAATCCCAATACTGCATGGAGACGGTGATACGACTGATCCTAAAACTTATTATACTGACGAATTAAAATTATTGGTTAATAAAGCTAGAAATAAGGCTGGTCTGGTTTCTAAACATTCAATTCAATAGAAAAATATTAAACATTGGTTTAGGATCAGCATAATGCAAGCAACTCGCAACAAATAAACCACCTATCTTAGGCAACTCGCACGTTACATAAGATTCGAAAAATCTCATCTAATCTTTTGTTCGTCTTCTTTGCTACAAAAAAGACAAACAAAATTTCTGCGCAATATGGGTAGTTTATTGATTGCATATTACTTTTAGATGGTCGAACGTACCGTTCTCAGGTGCTACTTAAAATAAGGAAATAGTCAAATTTCATGCGCGATACTCACTCATCGTCAAACACATCTGCAATCAGCGCCATTTTCACCAATTCAGCCAACGAACTGGCCTGCATTTTTTCCATGACCTTAGCTCGGTGTGCTTCAACCGTTTTAGCGCTTACATTCAGCTGATCTGCCACCACCTTGTTGGGTTTACCTGATACCACCATTTTCATCACTTCATGTTCTCGCGGTGTTAACTGAGCCAGTTTCGATGCAACATCAGCACGCTTGGATTGTTGACCTCGCTGCTTTTCATCCTGATCCAAAGCTCGTTGAATACAGTCCAGTAAAACTTGGTCATTAAACGGTTTCTCGACAAAATCAACTGCCCCTGCTTTCATTGCCCTAACAGACATGGGTACATCGCCATGACCCGTGATGATAATCACAGGCATGGTTATCTGATCACTGACCAGCTTTTCCTGTAGCTCCAGCCCACTCATGCCAGGCATACGAACATCAAGCACTAAGCAACCAGATCTACCAGGATAATAATCGGATAAAAAATGATTAGCTGACTCATAAGTTTCTACTTTTCTGCCCACTGACTCTAGTAACCAGCGCAACGAATTTCGCATTGCCTGATCATCATCAACAATAAATACGGTTGTTTCATTCTTAGCCATCACTTGCCTCATTGGTTATTGGTAACGTAACGTGGAATGTTGTTCCCATCTTTTTATTTTTAGTTGCCCACAAATGACCACCATGATTCACAATAATTGTTTTACTGATGGCCAATCCCATTCCCATACCTGTTGGTTTGGTAGAAAAAAAGGGGTCAAATAATTGCTCTAATACTTTATCACTGATACCAATTCCAGTATCTGCAACAGATATTTGAACCTCATTATTTTTTAATCGTTGAGTTGATATAATAATATCACGAATTGATGCATTCACATCATTTATTGCATCCATTCCATTGCGAATTAAATTCAATAAAACTTGCTCTACTTGAACAATATCGATACTCACAAATAATTCTTCGTGAGATAAATTCAAACTGATGCTGACTTCACTCTTACGTGCTTCAAACTCTGAAAATACCACAGACTCTTGTACCACTTTATTGACATCAATCGCATCTCTATTTGGCTCACGTTTACCCACCATACCTCGCAAACGTTTGATAATCTCACCTGCTCTTTCTGCTTGTCGATAAACTTGTTCCATGGCATCTTTTAAAGCCTCAGGCTCCGCCAGTTTATTTTCAATTCGCAAAATACAACCCCGCGTATAATTAACAATAGCGGCCAACGGTTGATTAAGCTCATGAGCTAATCCTGTCGCCATTTCCCCCATGGTACTCAAACGACAAACATGCACCAATTCAGCTTGGTGTTGACGAGTTAATTCTTCTGCACTACGTATTTCAGTGACATCACGACCATAAACATTAACATATTGTAATTCATTGACAGGCGATAATAACAGGGAAAATATTCGGTCTTCACACAAGGTTTCTATTTCTTTATTTTTACCAACCGTCATCACTTGATCAATTAGCTTTTGCCAAAAAAATGGCAATGTCTGGCCAATACCACATTCCCAATAATTTAACAGAAACTCACTGGCATGATTGGCATAAATGATAACACCTCGATGATTTATTCTGAGCATTGGCGTTGGACTTTCAGCTGGAAATTTAGCCAAACTTTTTATTTCATCCTCAGCCCTCATTCTTGATGTAATATCGTGCAAATAGGCAGTAAATATTCTTTTTCCAGCCAATTTTAAAGGACTGATTGCCAATTCAACAAAAAACTCATTACCATCAGACCGCAAAGCGACCATTTTAAATCGTTTATTTGAAGGAGATTTAACTTGACTGGAAATATATTGGATAAAAACTTGATGGTAATGCTCACGTCGAGCAGGTGAAATCAATAGATCTGTTGCATTTTTACCGATGATTTCATGATTCTGATAACCAAAAGTAGAAACAGCCGCTTCATTAAATTCTAATATTTTGCCACTTTGATCAACAGTAATGATACAATCCAATGCCGCATCCAGTACCGCTCCTTTCAGCGCATTACTTTCCTGTAATTCCTGACGATGATGTAATTTTGTTTGTTCTCGCATCATGATCACGGACTGAATCATTCGGTTGACTTGTTCCTCTAACAAAACAAGCTGATTGCCACCAGGCTGAATGACTTCGTTAAAACTCAATGCTCTTTCAGAAAATTCACGAATTCGTCTGAGTATCCTACTGATTCGCCCTGAAACCAAAAATATAACCAGCGTAAAAACTGCAACATAGGCCAATGCTGAGACCAATCGTTGTTTTCTACCTAATTGTTGAATGCTGTTATTAACACCTTCAATATCAGTAACAGGTAACATCACAACGAACTGTAATGATAGATTTGCGGCACTTAATTCAGGAAAGGGTCTGTCGGTAAAAAAATATTTATCTTTTAGCGGGCTTAATGCTTCTCCGAATTTAATGATTTCTGGAGAGCTACTGGCTAAAATCATTTGTTTATTGCCATCAACAATGGCGGCAATACCTCTATCAGATGAAAGTTTTTGCAATGCCAAACCAGGAAATGCTTCATCCAAAGGCACAACCAACATTAAGATTCCTCGCACATTACCTGTTAAATCTTCAATTTTTTCAGGAACAATTAGGTGAGGTATTTTACCAAGCACAGTAATATGGGGCTGTAGATTTATTTTATCGCCAATGGTTTCATGCGTAGAAAAAAATATATCGGGTAATTTTTCATCTTTTACCTGAAAATCTTCCCTGATATTACCTTGCTTATCCAGTAATAATACATGGCTTGGCTCTAAAAAATTATGCCAAGTTGTGTCATTAGGCATCCAAATAGGTTTAACAGAAGCATGAAATACTATTTTTTTAACTTTTTTACTGGCCCATTCAGGATCATAAACATAGGATACAATTTTATAATTGGAAGCCAATAATCGCACACTCAAGGCATGACGATGTAATTCACGCCTAAAATAATCAATACTTTCATCTGCTTTTCTTTCCAGTTGCAAAATCACCTGACGCATAAATATTGCACGGAGTGATTCAGCTTGGATGTGATCCAGAACAGCCCAAACAACCACACCACAAATCATACCAACAAGAATGGCATGCGCTGTCATTGATATTTTTTTAAAAAAACTTCTTTTTAGGTTGGATGAATTAGCAGTTTCAGACATAAAACAACTTTATAATTATAATTTATAAGCATTTTATGCTAATTCTACGTGTATTTCTATAAAATATTTGATATACATAATCACAGCGATATTTAAACAAATTATTTTAATAACTATAAAATGAATGGAGAAATTAATGTCTCAGGGAGAAATGAAACAAAAAGCCGCAAAAGCCGCATTAGAATTTGTTGAAACAGGCGAAATTATTGGTGTTGGAACAGGCTCTACCGTCAACTATTTCATTGATTATCTGGCAGAAATAAAACACAAAGTTGAAGGAGCAGTATCAAGCTCTGAAGCATCCAGTGACCGTCTGAGAAGTCATGGCATTCCCGTTCTAAACTTAAATGACACGGGAACCTTGAGTATTTATGTTGATGGTGCCGATGAATCCAATAAGCATCTACATTTAATCAAAGGCGGTGGTGGCGCATTAACCAGAGAAAAAATAATTGCAAGTGCCAGTAAACGATTCATCTGTATTGCAGATGACAGTAAATTAGTCGATGTCATGGGCAAATTTCCACTACCGATTGAAGTGATACCAATGGCTCGCAGTTATGTTGCCAGAGAAATCACCAAACTAGGAGGTACTCCCGTTTGGAGAGATCAATTTATTACGGATAATGGCAATGAGATATTAGACATCCATAATCTTGAAATAGTTAATCCTGTTGAGCTTGAGAATGATTTAAATCAGATAACAGGCGTAGTCACTGTTGGACTTTTTGCAAAACGTCCTGCCGATGTATTAATTTTAGGCGGTAAAGATGGCATCAAACGTTATGACTAATGTAGCGTAAACAAAGGGGCCTTCAGCCCCTTTTTAGATTTCAACAAAGACTACTTTTCCACTACCATCATGAACATCACCCCACCTTTCAACATCAAGATCCAGGCAACAAACCCCACAGGGTTGCATATTAATAAACGAATTCGATATTGACAGTAACTGACAAAAAGAAGTCACGCCAGGATTATGTCCAAATAACAAAACGGTTGAATGATGATCATCTATGCCAGCAATGACGTTTAATAAATCACTCGTATTTGCCTCATAAATCCTTTGATCTTCATTAATTTGTTCTATTTTAAAAGCCATTTTGTCTGCTATTATTTTTGCCGTTGTAATGGCTCTTTTTGCGGGACTGGAGATTATTAAATCTGGTAAAATTTGTTTTTTAATTAAGACGACTCCTTTCACTGATGCCTCGGCCATTCCACGTTCATTTAATGATCGTTCAAAATCTGTTTCATCACCTTGTTGCCAATCCGATTCTGCATGTCTGATTATGATTAATCGCTTCACTTTACATTCTCCAAATTAATATTTTTATAGGTTAATAAACAGCAAATTTCAACTAAACTACAACTATGATTATAAAAAATAATAAAACAGCTATTTTACTGGTCAGTTTCATCACTGGTGGTGCAGTCAGCGCAGGTTTTATTGGTTCGCAAGCCTATCTTTTAAGTTCAACAGAAGCTATTTTTGCACTCTATACTGAAGTCATAGCTGGTACATTATTCTCAATTTTTGTCAGTAAATTTAAAATCACTCATATTAAGTTTTCAGCCATTGTGTTGGCTATTTTTGCCCTCTATATTCCGCTTTATCTATCCTTATTATTACCCATCTATACAGATTTAACTCGCTCAATTCTCTGGGTATTAATTGCGGCCATTGGAATCGCCCTGTTTCGATGGACAATTACTGAACTAACCGTCAAACATTTAAATCCTGTATTGGCTCAATCTTGTTTCTACTCAACGGTCATTACTTTTGAATTTGGTGCCATGGCGATTGTCAGCCTATTAAATATGTTTGACTTATCTCACCTTCAAATTATTAAGTTAACCAGTCTGCTATTTATCTTGCTGGCTATTATCATTGTGTTGCAATTTTATCCATCCAAAAATGTCGAAATCATACTCCCCAGAAAACAAGGTGAATCACCACACATTTCAAAATCTATTTTCATTACTTTTTTTATTTGTTACGTCATATTGCTTTTCAGCCTAGGAGCATTCAAAGTCAGCGAAGATTTTTTAATAAAAATTAGCCTAAAAGAATATCTGGGTAGCTATGATGAAATCAGGGATATGATGACGGCTTATTACCTGGCAGGCAGTGGGTTGGTCATTTTTATCAGCTTAATGACGGGCAAATTAATTTACAACCGCCACCTTTCACCCATTTTTTTAATTAGTCTGCACACAGGACTCATGTTTGTCGCAGGCATCATGTGCCTGCTATATTTTTCGTTACCTGCTTTCATCGCCTTTGAAGTTTTACGCAGAGTCTCCGAAAAATGTTTTTATAATCCTGCTGAACATATGATTCGAGGCTCATTCATTGCGGACTATCGTCGCTCAATGCATCTCGCTTTAAGCTTTTATTATTATACCATTTCAGCCATTTTATTGGCTTTATTATTTACTTTCTTTCATGATTTTTCTATTGAAGTACAGACTCAAATTTTAATTTATGTGATGATCGGTTTTCTGTGCACCAGCATGATTGCGGTGTTATTCTTAAGACCCAATTTAATTAAAACTCTCTACGAATTTGCAACCCCCAACAATATTGAAGCGGCTGTTCCAGCGATTCAAGCACTCTCTTATATTCGGCCTAAAAACTACACTGAAAAAATCATCCACATTCTTGAACAAAACCCCCATGATATTTTAAAGAAAACGGTCATTATGGGACTGTCCTATCAACAAAATGAAGATTCTGAAAAAGCGATCATTAAACAATTTTATTCTGATAAAGAAGATGTTCAAATCACCGTATTGGATGCCCTTAATGTTTCTCAAAATTATTCTGGTATCCAGTTTATTGTTAATATATTGGACACTCGCATTGAAACACAAAGTGTTCGAGTCAAACTCAATGCTGCACTGATTATTGCAGGTATTTATGGCAAAAAAGCCATTCCATTTTTATTAAATGGCTTGGACAGTAAAAATCAGAGAATTGTTGCCAACACACTAGAGGTGCTCAGTATTTTTAAAGACCCCAAATTAATACCTATTTTTAAAAAGTTCATTAATTCACCCAACACTCGAGTGACCACCAATGCCTTACTTGGGTTAAGTTATTTTAGAAAAACACAACCATTTTATCGTCAGTCTATTCAGGATATTTTTAACGGCAACCAAGAATCACTGGTTGCTTCAGCACTCTACATTATTGGTAAAAAACAGGATAAATATTTTCTACGTCAACTCAAACAAATTTATCGTACAAAAAGTTATTCCTCTTCATCAACCAAAACCTGCCTTGCATGGTCATTGACCCAACTCAATGCCAATGAGGGCTATGAATTATTTATTGAGTTATTGATATCACCACTGGATGAAGAATCTAATTTTATGCACTTATTTTTGCAATTAGATAAAATGTCACGTTTCCAGATTATTGAATATTTCTTAACCAATAAAATAGAGTCACCATCAGCACCTTATCGTTTCATAGAACGCTTGAGGGATTCTGCTTTTAATTTTCAGGAAGAATTGAGTTATCTTGAAGTGATGGTTTTATCGATGAAGAAAGTAAAACGATTTTAGAATATAAATTGAAGTTTGTAACGCAATAATAAATTTGAAACTATCTCGTTCCAAACACCACTATTGTTTTACCTTTGCCAGACAATAACCCTTGTTGCTCAAGATTTTTCAACACTCGTCCTGCCATTTCTCTTGAACAACCAACGATTCTACCCAATTCTTGACGGGTAATTTTGATCTGCATACCATCAGGATGCGTAATGGCATCAGGCTCTTTGCACAAATCCAATAAAGTTCGTGCAATTCGACCCGTGACATCCAAAAATGCCAGATGACCAACCTTTCGACTGGTTAATAAAAGTCGGTGCGTCAACTGCGAACCTAATGCAAACAATATTTCTTTATAATCTTCGGACAAAGCACCGTCTAATAAATGATGTAACTTTGTATAAGATATTTCTGCCAATTGACAAGCTATTTTTGTTCTAACCAGAACACTTCTATTTTTGACTTCAGCAAACAACCCCATTTCACCAATGAATTCACCTTCATTCAAATAAGCCAGTATGATTTCACGCCCTTCTTCATCTTCAATAATGACAGTTACCGAACCTTCAACAATATAATAGAGTGTATCAGCGGGATCACCAGGGTAAATAATATCACTTTTAGCAGGATATCTTCTGACATGACAATGCGATAAATACTTTTGAAGCATTGGATTGTCTGCTTGCTTTAACATATGATTAATACACCTAAGAAAAGATTTACCAACTATTATTAACACTTATGGAATAATAAATAGTCGCTATTTGATCCTTATAGTGTAGAGCATATTTTCGTACAATGTCGATAGCTAATGCTCATTTGTTTTATGTTTGTGTAAGCCAGACTATAATTCTAAAATATATGTTATTTCGTGCTCATCCCAACGCTAAATCGATTAAGGAAAATTAGTATCATGATGAATGTCAGAATTAAATGGATTGAAAATGCAATGTTTGTGGGTGAATCAGGCAGTGGACATGCTGTCATTATGGATGGGCCTAAAGACAGTGGTGGTAGAAACTTAGGCATTCGCCCAATGGAAATGCTGTTACTTGGCATGGGTGGCTGCACCGCTTTTGATGTTGTGTTAATTTTACAAAAAGGCAAAAATCAGATATCCGATTGTCAGGTTGAAATTTCAGCAGAACGTTCTGAAGAAATTCCCAAAGTATTCACCAAACTTCATGTACACTTTAAAGTATTTGGTAAAAACTTAAAAAATAATGTGGTGGATAGAGCCATCAAGCTCTCGTCTGAAAAATACTGTTCTGCTTCAATCATGCTGGACCAAGTAGCGAAGATTACACATGATTTTGAAATCATTAATTCGGAGAATTAATTTGTTATGATTGCCTGTGAATCAGAATTCAATAGCCTAATTGGAAAATATTATAATGCCTGGTTTAATTACCATCCAGACTTAGCAACAAAAGCAGGAATTAAAGGTTATGAATCAAAACTACCCCCTTTAAGCAATGAACATTATGGCGCTCTCATTGCGTTAAATGAAAAAGCAATGTGCTGTATTGGAGAATTCAGTTATTGTCGATTAGATGAAAAAGAAAAAAATGAATGCACTCTGGTCGTCGGTTCAATTTTATCTGAACGTGGTGATTTGTTAAAGAAAGACTGGCGAGTCATTGATCCATTGCGCTACATCATTACCGATGATTTATTAATACTGCATCTAAAATCAACCAATAACAATCCTCATATTTTATCTCAATTATCACAATATCCAAAGTATCTGCAAACGGCAACAAAACTATTATCCATCCACCCTGAACGGATCCCCATGGAATGGACTACCAGCGCAATGAGCTCAGTACAACAAGGCATCCGTTTGCTCAATGCTTTTAAAAAGATGGATAGCTTCAGCACTTTAGATAACAGCACATTAATTTTAAGCAATGCGGTCAAAGCCTTGACTGATTATCAAGATTTTTTAGAAAAAGACATTATTGCTAATGCTAATGGCAATTTCGCCAATGGTGAAGAATCGTACCAACAAATTTTACAATACAAACATCTTATTGATGTCGATCTGGAAAAAATCACTCAGTTTGCAGAAAAACTTTTCCGTCAAACCAAAGCTGAATTACAAGCATTGACGATAAAAATCCAAGGAAATAGTGACTATTTAACACTTTTTAATCAGCTTAACCAACCGAATAGCGATGATGTATTGGCCAGTTATCAAACATCATTATCTCAATTACATGCTTTCATTGAGAATAACAGCGACCTCTTCTCAGAAAACTCAATGATGAATGTTACCGTACATCCACTCCCTACAGAACTAGAAGCCATTTACCCAGACTCATTAATATTAAAAAATGGTCAATCTTATTGTGCAATGATTGAAAAAAAGTATTCTGAAATAAATATCATGCATCAATGTGTCAGTCAGATAATGCCAGGCGCTTTACCACAGGCATCAAATAGTATTCCCAGACAACTAAATGCTTCATTACTCACCACCAATGGATGGGAAAGTTTTTGTGAAACAATGATGATTGAGCATCATTATTTAGATCAGCCAGAAAATCAATTCATCTTTCTTTTCAATAAACTAAAAAATACTTTCGCAATGTTGATTGATATTGATATACATAGCCAAAACCTTACTATTCAACAGGCAGAAACAAAGATATCAGCTGAATTTCCAAATATCAAAGCAATTAATATCATTCAACAATCAAGACAACCCTGCCAACAAACCTGTGCTGTACTCGGAGAGTACATTCTATCTAACTACCTTAGACTACTTAAAATTGAAAATAATGATGCCAGTTTCAAAACATTACAAAATAAGATAATATCTAATGAAGCCCTTGCATTGCCTTTATTGATACAAAATGATGGTAAAAAATATTGGGAGAAAATAATAAAAAACATCGGTTGACTATTTGTGAACAAGATCAAAAAATTAAAACTACATGGTTTCAACAATTTAACCAAAACACTTAGCTTTAATATCTATAACGTTTGCTACACCAGAAATAAAAAAGATCAACTAAGCTACACAAAATCCATTAATGAAACTTACAATTCTACAAAACTGATTTCAATTCTACGGGATGTATCTGATATTATTGGTGCAAAAATATTAAATATTGCACAACAAGACTACGAACCTATGGGAACCAGTGTCACCATGATGATATCAGAACAGGTTAACAAACATTCTGATCCTCAAACTCTCGTTGCACATTTAGATAAAAGTCATCTGACGGTGCATACTTACCCAGAATCTCACCCTGACCTTGGTGTTTGCACATTTCGTACTGACATTGATGTCTCAACCTGTGGAGATGTACCACCACTGAAAGCATTAAATTATTTAATTGAGTGTTTTGAATCTGACATCGCCATTGTTGATTACCGAATACGAGGTTTTACTCGTGACACCAAAGGTGAAAAACACTTCATAGATCATAAAATCAATTCCATTCAGGATTTTTTATCTATCGCCATAAAAAAACGCTACAACATAATGGACATAAATGTGATCCCAGAAAATATTTTTCACAGCAAAATGCTTTTAAAAGAAATTATAATCAGCAATTATTTATTTGACGGCAATACATCTGAGCTTAGTGACAATGAATATCAACAGATAAAAAAGTATTTAGAACAGGAAATGCTTGAAATATATCAAGGTAAAAATTGCTAATGTCGAATGCCTATGCAGTACAGTTTTCTATTAAAATGAGTGTAGATGAGTGCCAAACAATTTATGCGGGAAAAATCAAACACTTAAGAGTGAGGGCAAGCGACGGATTAGTCTACCAAATCCCGTCGGCTAATTTCAGACAATTCATTACCCATCATGGCATTAATGGAAACTTCATGTTGTTTTTTGATGAAAATAAAAAGTTCATAGGAATAAGACAGATCAATTAAGCCAACTAAAGAGTTTTTTTAATGAAATAAAAATCAAATAATTGATTAAAAAACAAATAAATACAAAATATTGTTAATATTTATTTGAATATTTATTTATAGAGTGCTATAACTATTAGTAACAACACAACATTATGTTGTTTTTACAGGATATACCTAAAATATAAAATTTAGGTTAAACAGCCAAGGTAGGCAAAACAAATAATAATAATAAGTTCGCTCTTCTGTATTTATGGGTGTTATTTTTAATAACACCCATTTTCATTTCTAATGAGAAATATCATTTAGTTTCTACCCAACTCACACTTTCTTTGGTGTATAAATTGGAGAGGGAAATTCAGCAACATTATCTTTCGCATCACCTATTGATTTAATTTTTCCCACCCCCTGTTTTTCGACCTGATCAATTCTAACAATTGAATGCATTGGAATATAAGTCAATTTTACACCACTAAACTCTTCTTTTAACTTTTCCTCTGCTGGATCCACAACCAGTGAAGTTTTTTCATCAAAAACAATTTCCTCAATGGTTACAAAACCATATAAATCACTTTGATGTACGCTTTTTGCGTAAATTTCGTAAATTTTACCTTGATTTAAAAATATTATTTTATATAAGATTTTTTCCATTCTATATACTCGTATTATTTATAACACCTAAACAAATCAGCTGAATCTACTGCGAGCGTCCATTGCGCTGAATATTAAAGATTTTACAGAACATTTTAACTCACCTGCAGAGTAACTACTGGAGCCTTCAAAATAATCTGAAAATATTCAGCATTTTAGATAACACACAATAAATAAACTACCCATATTACGCAGAAATTTTGTTTGTCTTTTTTTACAAAAATAGACATGTAGTCGTTCTACATAATTATTATTGTGACAAAGAAGACAAACTAAAAATTAGATGAGATTTTTCGAATTTTATACAACGCCCCAGCAAGATGGGTAGTTTATTTATTGAGATTTGTCTTAAACAATCTCGCTACGATTCAACTGATTGATTTAGATTAAAACGACATATCACCCCAGCGATACTGAATACATGCCAGTGATGCAATCACTGCCGTCTCCGTTCTTAAGATTCTGGAACCAATTTTAATGGGAACATAACCACTACTTCTAGCAAACATCTCTTCATTTTGAGAAATGCCACCCTCTGGACCAACCAACAAAGAAAACCCATTAGATGCATCAATATCTTTAGCATCTACTTTTTCCTCTTGCATACTCATAATAAAACGATTGGTTTGCTTGTTAATGGTTACAAATTCACTAAGCAATTGAATATCATGAATTTTAGCAAGAACATTACGTCCGCACTGCTCACAAGCACTGACCATAATTTTTTCCCATCGCGAAATTTTTTTTTCAAATAAACTCATATTTTGTTTAACTGGAGAATAATCACTGATGAGAGGGTATATTTCAGATACGCCAAGTTCCACACTTTTCTGAATGGCAATATCCATATACTGATTTTTTGAAATACACAAGCCTAAAAGTGTATTAACATTAGAAATATTATTATGATTAGAAAAACGTTCAACCATCAAACTACAAAACTTTGCACTCTGAGTAATAATTTTTGATTCAAATTCACCGCCAGCACCATTAAACAATATAACCAGACTATTTTTTTTTGCTCGCAAAACGTGAAAAAGATGATGAGATTGATATTTATCCAGATTTACCTTAACACCAACAAATAAATCTTGATCGATAAAAAACCGAGGACAATGCACAGTCAGACTTTTAAGTTGTCGATAATTTTTAGTGTATTTTTAGATTGATTCATTGCATAGAAATGCAGACCAGGCACACCTATTTTAATCAATTGTTCACATAAATCAGTAATGATATCTAAACCCAAAGCAACAATTGAATCTAAATCATCACCATAACTTTCAAATCGTTTTCTTAACCATCTTGGAATTTCTGCCCCACACATATCAGAAAACCTGGCCAACTGTACAAAATTATTGATTGGCATAATTCCAGGAGTTACAGGAATTGAAACATTATTACTTTCCAACTGATCTATAAAATAATAATAGGCATCCGCATTAAAAAAATATTGCGTAATTGCACTATTTGCGCCCGCATTTACTTTTTCAATAAAATGTTTTATATCATCATCAGCACTTTTTGCCTGCGGATGAAATTCTGGATAAGCTGCCACTTCAATATGAAAATGATCACCTGTTTCCTGACGAATAAAAGCCACCAATTCGCTGGCAAACTTAAAATCACCGATCTCAACCATCCCCGAAGGAATATCGCCTCGAAGCGCAACTATTCGCCTGATATTATTTTTCATATAGAAACTCAAAATATCACGAATGGTATTTTTTGTTGCGCCAACACATGACAAATGAGCTGCTGTTTCGATTTTTGTCAACTCTTGTATTTTGATAACCGTATCAGCTGTTCTATCTTGAGTTGAACCACCCGCACCAAAAGTTACCGAAAAGAATTCTGGATTAATTCTTGCCAGTTCTTTAGCAACAGTGGATAATTTTTCAACACCTTTTTCAGTTTTGGGTGGGAAAAATTCACAACTTAACTGCAATGGGTGATTCTCATATTTATTCATAATTTATGAATTAATAACGATAATGATCAGGCTTATAGGGACCTTCAACAGGTACATTGATGTAATCAGCTTGTGTTTTCGTCAAAGTAGTCAACTTAACACCAATTTTTTCTAAATGCAGTCTTGCAACTTTTTCATCCAGATTTTTTGGTAACACATACACCTTATTCTCGTACTTATCTGCATTATTCCATAATTCCATTTGTGCCAACACTTGATTAGCAAATGAATTGGACATTACAAAACTAGGATGACCTGTTGCACATCCCAAATTAACCAAACGACCTTCGGCTAAAACAATCAATCTTTTACCATCAGGAAAAATAACATGATCAACTTGTGGCTTTATATTTTCCCACTGATATTGCCTCAATGAAGCAATGTCAATTTCAGAATCAAAATGACCAATATTACAAATAATGGACTGATCCTTCATTTGCTTCATATGCTCATGATTAATAACTTCAAGGTTGCCAGTCGTTGTCACAAAGATATCACCTTGAGAAGCGGCAACCTCCATGGTAACAACTCGATAACCTTCCATCGCAGCCTGTAATGCACAAATTGGATCGATTTCAGTAATTAAAACAGACGCTCCCTGACCTCTCAGTGATTGAGCGCAACCTTTACCGACATCACCATAACCCAGAACCACTGCAATTTTTCCTGCAATCATTACGTCAGTCGCTCTTTTAATACCATCCAATAGTGACTCACGACAGCCATAAAGATTATCAAATTTTGACTTAGTCACTGAATCATTAACGTTAAATGCAGGCGTTTTTAAGGTACCCTTTTCAACCATTTCATACAAACGATGTACACCCGTTGTGGTTTCTTCAGAAAGACCTCTGACATCACTCAATAATTCGGGGTATTTGTCATGCATGATTTGAGTCAAATCACCACCATCATCAAGAATCATATTTGGACGCCAGTTATTTGGGCCAAAAATTGTTTGCTCTATACACCACCATGCTTCATCTTCTGTTTCGCCTTTCCATGCAAAAACGGGAATAGCCTTGTCTGCAATTGCTGCTGCCGCATGGTCTTGAGTTGAAAAGATATTACATGAAGACCATCTAACTTCTGCCCCAAGATCTATCAATGTTTCAATTAAAACAGCCGTTTGAATTGTCATATGTAAACAACCAGCAACTCTTGCACCCGCCAATGGTTGAGATTTTTTGAATTCTTCTCTGATTGCCATCAAACCTGGCATTTCAGTCTCTGCAATTGATATTTCTTTTCTTCCCCATTCTGCCAAAGAAATATCAGCAATTTTATAATCAGGTGTTAAATTTTCTACCGCTTGAGTTGTCATACTACTACCTTAATATTTTATTTATTCAAATCTGTGCACAATCAAATGCAATGTTTCATTTTTTTGTATTATTTGGCCGCTTCTTTTAATAAATCAACCTTATCAGTTGCTTCCCACGATAACTCAATATCATCTCGACCAAAATGGCCGTAAGCAGCAGTCTGTTGATAAATGGGTTGAATTAAATTCAACATACTGATTAATCCTTTAGGGCGCAAATCAAAATATTCTCGTACAATGGATTCCATTCGCTTATTAGAAACGATTCCCGTACCAAATGTTTCAACTGAAACAGAGGTAGGCTCTGCCACACCAATGGCATATGAGACTTGTATTTCACATCGTTCTGCAAGACCTGCAGCAACAATATTTTTTGCCACATATCGACAAGCATAAGCTGCCGAACGATCAACTTTTGATGGATCTTTACCAGAAAAAGCACCTCCTCCGTGCCTTGCCATTCCACCGTAAGTATCTACAATAATTTTCCTGCCCGTCAAACCACAATCACCCACTGGGCCACCAATAACAAATCGCCCCGTTGGATTAATAAAATATTTGGTCTCTTTGGTTAATAAATTTGCAGGAAGTGTTGGCTTAATAATTGTTTCCATCACCCCTTCTTTTAAGTCTTCCAATGAAATATCAGGTGAATGCTGTGTTGATAATACAACAGCATCAATAGCACTCGGCTTACCATTTTCATATTTAAATGTTACCTGACTTTTTGCATCAGGCCTTAACCATGATAATGAGCCATCATTTCTAACAACGGAGTGACGCTTCACCAATCGATGAGCATAAGTAATAGGTGCAGGCATCAACACATCTGTTTCATTAGTCGCATAGCCAAACATTAAACCCTGGTCACCAGCACCTTGCTCATGATCATTTGACTCATCAACCCCCATTGCTATATCAGGAGATTGCTTGCCAATAGATGACATAACTGCACAAGTCTTCCAATCAAAACCGATTGAAGGATCATTATAACCAATATTTTTTACAGTCTGTCTAACCAGTTCTTCAAAATCAACCCAAGCAGTTGTGGTAATTTCACCTGCAAGTAGCACCATTCCTGTTTTGACCAATGTTTCACAGGCAACTCGAGAATTTTTATCTTGTGTTAATAACGCATCTAATACTGCATCAGAAATTTGGTCGGCCACTTTATCTGGATGACCTTCAGAAACTGATTCAGATGTAAATATAAAATCATTTGACATTGTTACTGCCCTGTTGTGTTGTGTTGTGTTGTGTTGTGTTGTGTTGTGTTGTGTTTAAGAATTTAGTGCTTTATTAATAGTGTTTTTATAATGTGTTAAATCAATTTCATAAATATGGAATTATCTTTTTATAACACCCAAAGCAAGCTGAACAACTCTAATAGATAACAATTTAAAGTCAACATAATATTGATATATTTTTCGAAAAACCCTTTCAACAATTATTCATTGAAAATTAAGTTAAAATCATTAGCGATTGATTTTTTTTATGCTCGCATTTAAAAATCCATGTGTTTTCTGTAAACTCGCACTTGCTCATTAACCATAAGTAGTTCAGAATAAGCAGTTTTTCGATTTTAGTTAATTTTGAAATTCAAAATAAATGCAAAAAATCCATAAATTAGAATCACACAATTAATGTTTATTTGATTTTATAAACATTACATATTTTTATTATTTATATTAATTTTAGGAGATGTTATGCCATCTAGAAGCGAACTAGCCAATGCCATTCGCGCATTAAGTATGGACGCCGTTCAAAAGGCTAAATCAGGTCACCCAGGTGCGCCAATGGGGATGGCAGATATTGCAGAAGTGTTATGGAATGATTACTTAAAACACAACCCAAGCAATACTAACTGGTCTAACCGTGATCGTTTTGTTTTATCTAATGGTCATGGCTCAATGCTGATTTATTCTTTACTACACTTATCAGGTTATGATTTATCAATCGATGATCTAAAAAACTTTAGACAATTACATTCTAAAACACCAGGCCACCCTGAATATGGATATGCGCCAGGTGTTGAAACAACAACAGGTCCTCTTGGACAAGGCATTACCAATGCAGTTGGTATGGCAATGGCTGAAAAAATATTGGCTTCGCAATTCAATAAAGACGGTCATGATATAGTAGATCACAACACTTATGTGTTCATGGGTGATGGTTGCATGATGGAAGGCATTTCACATGAAGCTTGCTCACTTGCAGGTACTTGGAAATTAGGCAAACTCACTGCTTTTTGGGATGACAATGGCATTTCTATTGATGGCCATGTTGAAGGCTGGTTTTCAGACAATACCCCAATGCGTTTTGAAGCTTATGGCTGGCATGTTATCAGTGATGTTGATGGTCACAATCCAGACGCAATCTCAAAAGCAATTCAGGAAGCACAAGCAGTCACTGACAAACCTTCCATGATTTGTTGCAAGACAGTCATTGGTTTTGGCTCACCAAAACTTGCAGGCACACATGATTGTCACGGTGCACCATTAGGTGACGAAGAAATAGCCGCTACTCGAAAGCAGCTTGGCTGGAATCATGAACCATTTGTTATTCCTGAAGATGTTGCATCAGACTGGAATGCTGTTGAAAAAGGCCAAACAGCCGAAAAAGTATGGGACGAAAAATTTGCAGCGTATAAAACAGCATTTCCTGACTTGGCGGCAGAATTTGACCGAAGAATGAATGGTCAATTACCCACAAATTGGGAAACAGATGCCACTGCATTTATTACTGCAGTCAATGACAAGGCAGAAACAATTGCATCAAGGAAAGCATCTCAAAATGCGCTTAATGGTTTTGGCCCATTATTACCAGAATTTCTCGGTGGATCAGCTGACTTAGCAGGTTCAAACTTAACCATTTGGTCTGGATCAAAAAGTATAACAGGTGATGATGCCAGTGGTAACTACATACACTATGGCGTTCGTGAATTTGGCATGGCCGCCATTATGAATGGTGCCGCATTACATGGTGGATTTGTTCCTTATGGAGCAACTTTCTTGATGTTTTCAGAATATGCCAGAAATGCCCTAAGAATGGCAGCATTAATGAAAGTACAAGGTATTTATGCCTTTACCCATGATTCTATTGGCCTAGGTGAAGATGGTCCAACTCATCAACCTGTTGAGCAAACAGCAACTTTAAGAATGATTCCAAATATGTCAGTATGGAGACCTTGTGACGCAGTTGAGTCTGCCATTGCATGGAAATTGGCAGTGGAACGAAGCAATGGCCCCACTTCATTGATTTTTTCCAGACAAAACCTACCTCATCAACAAAGAGATGCAACACAAATTGCCAACATCAACAAAGGCGGATACATTCTGTCAGATTGTGATGGAACGCCCGACGTCATCATCATAGCAACGGGATCTGAAATTGGCCTTGCAATGGACTCGGCAACAGAATTAACATCAAAAGGCAAAAAAATTCGTGTTGTTTCAATGCCTTCTACTGATGTTTATGACAGCCAGGATGATGCTTATAAAGAATCTGTTTTACCATCAAGCGTAACTGCACGAGCTGCAATTGAAGCTGGCGTTACAGGTCTTTGGAGAAAATATGTTGGCTTGTCAGGTGCAGTTATCGGCATAGACTGCTTCGGCGAATCAGCACCTGCAGGTGATCTTTTTAAACATTTCGGCTTTACAGTTGACAATGTTGTAGAAACAATAAACAAACTTTAAGACAGCAAATAACGCAATCACTAAAAATTTAGTGATTGCTGATCATTTAAATATTTAAGGAGCTAAATAAATGACTATAAAAGTCGGAATTAATGGTTTTGGTCGTATCGGTCGCATGATTTTCAGAGCAGTTACTAATGATTTTCCAGAAATTGAAATTGTTGGCATCAATGATTTACTAGAGCCAGAATACCTAGCGTATATGCTACAGTATGACTCAGTTCATGGTCGCTTCCCAATGGCAGTAACTGCTGAAGATAATGCCATGATTGTTAATGGTAAAAAAATTCGCTTAACTGCAGAACGTGATCCTGCAGACCTAAAATGGGGTGACGTAGGTGCAGACATCGTTATTGACTCAACTGGATTCTTTTTAACGTCTGAAGGCTGTCAAAAACACATTGACGCAGGTGCCAAAAAAGTTGTTCAATCAGCACCTTCTAAAGATGGTACTCCAATGTTTGTTTATGGTGTTAATCATGAGACTTATGATGGTCAAGCCATTGTATCTGCCGCATCTTGTACCACCAACTGCCTAGCACCCATTGCTAAAGTTATCAATGATAACTGGGGTCTGAAACGTGGCTTAATGACAACTGTTCACGCTGCAACTGCCACTCAAAAAACAGTTGACGGACCTTCTATGAAAGACTGGCGCGGTGGTCGTGGCATACTAGAAAATATTATTCCATCTTCTACAGGTGCTGCAAAAGCAGTTGGTGTTGTTTTACCCGAATTAAATGGTAAATTAACAGGTATGGCATTTCGTGTTCCAACATCAGATGTTTCAGTGGTTGATTTAACGGTTGAACTTGACAAAGAAGCTTCTTATGATGAAATTTGTGCTGCTATAAAAACTGCTTCTGAAGGATCAATGAAAGGAACGCTTGGTTATACAGACCACAAAGTTGTTTCTACTGATTTTCGCGGACACAGTTGTTCATCAATATTTGATTCTGAAGCAGGTATTGCATTAGACAAAACATTCGTAAAATTAGTATCATGGTACGATAACGAGTATGGTTATACTTGTAATATGCTACGTTTCGTAGAACATATTGCTAAGTAAAAATCCAAAAAAAACTGTAAACTGGTAAATTTTTCCAGTTTACAGTAACATTCCAATCTTCCATCAAACCTATTAGCTAAACTCATCAAAAACGGTTTAACTAATTGTTCAAAATTATTCTAATTAATATCAATAAATTTAGAGGGGCAATCCAAATGTCAGTAATAAAAATGACAGATTTAGACCTAAAAGGTAAACGCATACTTATTCGTCAAGATTTAAATGTCCCCATTAAAGATGGCAAAGTCAGTAGTGATAAAAGAATTAAAGCCAGCTTACCAACGATTGAACTGGCACTGAATGCAGGCGCAAAAGTCATGATTATGTCGCATTTAGGAAGACCTACAGAAGGCGAATATAACGAAGAATTTTCATTAGCTCCTGTTGCAGAACATATGGGAGCATTACTAAACAAAACAGTTAAACTGGAAAAAAACTGGTTAGACCATATTAATGTCAACGAAGGTGAAGTTGTCATCTGTGAAAATGTAAGATTTAATGTTGGTGAGAAAAAAAATGATGATGATCTTGCCAAGAAAATGGCATCACTTTGTGACATCTATGTCATGGATGCATTCGGCACAGCTCACAGAGCACAAGCATCAACTCATGGTGTCTCAAAATATGCAACAACGGCTTGTGCAGGCCCTTTATTAGCCAATGAACTTGATGCATTAGGCAAAGCATTGGATAATCCAGCCAGACCAATGGTCGCTATTGTTGGCGGATCAAAAGTTTCAACCAAACTCACTGTTTTAGATTCACTTTCAAAAATAGTTGACCAACTGATTGTTGGAGGCGGTATTGCAAATACATTCATCGCGGCGGCAGGTCACAATGTGGGTAAATCGCTATACGAAGCAGACCTAGTTGATGAAGCCAAACGATTGTCAGAAGCAGCAAAAGTAGCCGACGGAGATATACCCGTACCAGTCGATATAATTTGTGCCAAAGAATTTGCAGAAACTGCAGAAGCAACACTTAAGACAGTTGAAAACGCCAGCGATGATGATATGATTTTTGATATTGGTCCAGAAACATCAAAACAATTTGCAGAAATACTTAAATCTGCAGGAACAATTGTCTGGAATGGACCTGTAGGCGTTTTTGAATTTGATCAATTTGGTGAAGGCACCAAAGCATTAGCCATGGCAATCGCTGAAAGCCCTGCTTTTTCAATTGCTGGAGGGGGAGACACTTTGGCCGCTGTTGATAAATATAACATCTCTGATAAAGTTTCTTATATTTCGACAGGTGGCGGGGCATTTTTGGAATTTTTAGAAGGCAAAAAACTACCTGCGGTTGCCATTCTAGAAGAAAGAGCAAAATAGCATCAAAAACCAACTGATATTTTAGTGTGACCTATGAAAAGAAGAACCAAAATAATTGCAACTCTTGGGCCAGCAACTGAAGACCCTAAAGTCATGGATGAAATCATTTCTGCAGGAATTGATGTTGTTCGTGTCAACTTTTCACATGATAAAATAGAAGAACATGTTGAACGGATTGAAACTTTAAGGAACAGAGTTAGGTCATACGGACATCAAATAGGTGTTTTAGTTGACCTACAAGGGCCAAAAATACGCATTGAAAAGTTTAAAAAAGGAAAAATTAAACTTAAAAAAGACAGTGTTTTTATTCTTGATACAAACCTTGATAAAAATGCAGGTGATGAGAACAGAGTTGGCATAAATTACGCCAACCTAGCCGAAGATGTTTCAAGAGGCGACACTTTACTATTGGATGATGGCGCAATTGTTCTTTGGGTCAATAAAGTCGAAGATAATGAAATCACCTGTAAAGTCATCGTCGGAGGAAAATTATCTGATAATAAAGGCCTTAATCGTCAGGGAGGAGGACTGTCAGCTCCTGCCTTAACTGAAAAAGATAAAGAAGACTTGGTCGTTGCAGCAGAAATGAATGCTGATTTTGTTGCCGTTTCTTTTGTTAGATCAGCCAGTGATATTGAAGAAGCAAGAGAACTATTTCAGCAAGCTGGCGGAACAGGTGGAATCATCGCTAAAATTGAGCGAGCTGAAGCACTAGATTCTTTGGAAGAATTGATTGATGCATCAGATGCAATCATGATTGGTCGTGGCGATTTGGGTGTAGAAGTTGGTGATGCTGAATTACCTGCTTTACAAAAGAAAATAATACGTTTGGCTCGACAGAAAAACTCCGTTGTAATCACAGCAACTCAAATGATGCAATCCATGGTCAACAGCCCAATACCAACCAGAGCAGAGGTTTTTGATGTTGCCAATGCTGTACTGGATGGAACTGATGCGGTCATGTTGTGTGAAGAAACAGCAACGGGTCAATATCCTGCCAAAGTTGTTATTGCAATGGATAGGATTTGTAAAGAAGCCGAAAAACAAAATGTTGCCAGAATTTCTGATCACCGATTAAATACCAGATTTGGAAGAATTGATGAAGCCATTGCAATGTCAACAATGTATACTGCCAATCATTTGGGTGTTGCTGCCATTGCAGCTTTAACAGAATCAGGTGACACAGCCAAATGGATGTCCAGAATCAGCTCTGGAATCCCTATTTACGCTTTAACAAGACACGTCGAAACAAGACGAAAAGTAACATTATATAGAGGGGTTTATCCTGTCAGCTTTGATGTTATGCTGAATGACACTTCAGAAGTTAACCAGGAAATAATAGATGAATTACAACGTCGAGGAGCCGTCAGAAATGGCGACCTGATTGTTGTCACTATGGGTGATGTTTCTGGTGAACGAGGCGGAAGTAATGTCATGAAAATCATACGTGTCAGTGACTCATGATTATGATCACCCTTATTCTAAATAAAACAATTTGTAACTATTTAGGAATATAATAATTTTTTGCAAAAAACACAATAAATAGCCCGTAACTGTTCAGATTGCCCTATTTTCTCCAGTTCAAGGAAAAAATATGAGTTTACAGGTGTAAATGAATATTTTTAACGCAGAAATGAAGCAAAAGAGGGTAACCTAAATAGTTACAACAATTTTATCATTAAGAAACACTTAAACAACTAGGAGAAAATAAATGGCTCTAATTTCAATGCGTCAACTATTAGATCATGCTGCTGAAAATTCCTACGGCATGCCTGCATTTAATGTTAATAACATGGAACAAGTTCATGCAATCATGCAAGCAGCAGATGAAACTAACAGTCCCGTTATTATGCAAGGTTCAGCTGGAGCGAGATCTTATGCTGGCGAAGCTTTTTTACGTCATCTGATCATTGCTGCAACTGAAGAATACCCTCATATTCCCATTGTTATGCATCAAGATCACGGTTCAGAACCTGCTGTTTGCTTACGTTCTATCCAATCAGGTTTTACTTCTGTTATGATGGATGGTTCATTGATGGCAGACATGAAAACACCTTCAAGCTTTGAATACAATGTTGATGTCACAAAAACAGTGGTAGACATGGCTCATGCTGGAGGCGTATCAGTTGAAGGCGAGCTGGGTTGTTTAGGCTCTTTGGAAACTGGTGAAATGGGTGAAGAAGATGGTCATGGAGCAGAAGGCAAATTAGACATGGACCAACTTTTAACTAACCCTGATGAAGCGGCTGATTTTGTTAAAAAAACAGGTGTTGATGCTCTTGCCATTGCAATTGGAACAAGTCATGGTGCCTACAAATTCACACGACCACCCACAGGTGATATTCTGGCCATCAATCGAATTAAAGAAATTCATGCAAGAATTCCTAACACTCATCTTGTTATGCATGGCTCGTCTTCCGTTCCACAAGACTGGTTAAAAATCATCAATGACTTCGGTGGCGACATGGGTCAAACCTATGGCGTTCCAGTTGAAGAAATTGTTGAAGGCATCAAGCATGGTGTTAGAAAAGTTAATATAGACACTGATTTAAGAATGGCATCAACAGGCTCTGTTAGAAGACATCTAATGGAAAACACCTCTAACTTTGATCCTAGAAAATTCCTGAAAGAAGCCACAAAAGGCATGAAAGAAATTTGTAAAGCCAGATATGAGGCTTTTGGGTGTGCTGGTCAGGCTTCTAAAATCAAAATTGAGTCATTGGAAGTGATGTTTGGAAAATATAAAAATGGCGATTATGATCCAAAAATCAGCTAAACTTTCTGGCTAAAATTTTTGCAACTAAAAAGCCCTGTCATTCAGGGCTTTTTAGATTTGACCCAAAAATACCATGACATTAAAAAATGATCAGTACTGGATGCAACAAGCAATTGATATTGCAAAACAGGCTGAAATAAAAAACGAAGTTCCTGTTGGCGCAATTATTGTAAAAAATAATCAGCAATTATGTGTAGGCGAAAATAAAAATATTTCAACATCAGACCCTACTGCTCATGCTGAAATCATTGCTATTAGGCAAACATCTCTTTTATTAAAAAATCACAGAATTCCAGAAACAACCTTATATGTCACTCTTGAGCCTTGTACCATGTGTTTTGGAGCCATTATTCACGCCAGAATACAGAGAGTCGTATTTGGCGCTTATGATCATCGAACGGGAGTTTTAGGTAGCTCTATTAATTTACCCAGTACAAATATCTATAATCACACACCTGAAATATCAGGAGGTATTTTAGAAAATGAATGTGCTTCACTGCTTAAAAATTTCTTTTATAATAAACGGAAAAAAATAACCTAAAAAACTTTTTTACTGATATGATCCAAAATAAATCAGTTGAATCTAAAAAAGGCTAAAATATGGAAAATATTCCCATAGATTACGGTTGCCGAGTAAAATTATATTATTCAATTTCATTACTCAATGGCACTATTGTCGAATCAACAGGTAATGAAACACCTGAAGAATTCACTCTTGGTGATGGTACATTTACTGAAAACTTGGAACGTGCAATTTTTGGCTTAAAAAAGACCGACTATCAGAAAATAGAAATTGAAGCCAGAGAAGGCTTCGGGTTTCATGATAAATCTAAAGTTCAATGCTTTAAACAAAGTGATTTTTCCAAAGACATTGATTTAAAAGAAGGCCTCATAATCCATTTTGAGGATACGAATAAAAATCAATTGCCAGGCATGATCACCAATATCAATGATTCTGATGTGACTGTCGATTTTAACCACCCCTTAGCTGACCAAGCCATTATATTTGAAGTTGAAATTTTAGATGTAACGGCAAATTACAACCATTAACCATGAAAGTATTACTTGCAAACCCAAGAGGTTTTTGTGCGGGTGTTGACCGTGCAATCACCATTGTTGAACGCGCATTGGAAATATTTGGTCGCCCCATTTATGTCAGACATGAAGTTGTTCATAATCGCTACGTGGTTGATGACTTAAAAAATCGTGGTGCAATTTTTGTCAATGAAATATCAGAAGTCCCTGATGATTCAACGGTTATTTTTAGTGCTCATGGTGTTTCTCAATCTGTCAGAAAAGAGGCATCCAACAGAGATCTAACAATATTTGATGCAACTTGTCCGCTTGTTACAAAAGTACACCTCGAAGTTGCTCGTTATAATAAAAACGACTATGAAGTTATCCTCATTGGTCATGCGGGTCATCCTGAGGTAGAGGGTACAATGGGGCAATATAAAAAGAAAACAGAACAAAATGGAATTTATCTGGTAGAAACCATTGATGACATCAATCAACTTAGCATTCATAATTTAGACAAACTTGGTTTTGTCACCCAAACCACTTTATCATCTGATGACACTAAAAATATTATTCAACAACTTAAACAAAAATTTCCAAATATTGAAGGCCCTAAAAAGAATGATATTTGCTATGCCACACAAAATCGTCAGGATGCGGTTAAAACATTGGTTAAAGCTTGTGATTTAGTTCTGGTAGTAGGCTCAGTCAATAGCTCTAATTCAAATCGTCTAAAAGAAATTGCAATCAAACATGGCATCCCCGCCTATTTAATTGACCAATGTGATGATATCAAACAATCCTGGTTAAAAAATAAAAAAACCATTGGCATTACCGCTGGTGCTTCTGCCCCTGAGATATTAGTCAATAATGTGATTCAATTATTTAAGGAATTAGGGGCTGAAATCATTGAAAATTCACCAATGAATCAAGAAAATGTCATTTTTCCAATTCCTAAAAATCTTGTGAAAATAAAACCTAAATTCGAAACTTTAAGTTGAGTTAGAAAGGTCTAAGAAGCTGATTATGGATGATATTTTTGCTAAAATAATATGATGCCGTAGTTATTCATACTGCCAGCATTATTTTGATAAAAACATCATTAATAATCAGTACATTAGAAACTCATAACCAATTTTCGGATTTGGATTTGGATTCAGGTAAAACTTAAGGAGGAAATTTTGGATAATTTCAGTGAAAAAAGAAACTATATTAGAATGTATGCTGAAACAAAGGTTGAATTTAGAGTAATACAACCAGCAAACAATGATAATACCATGCATACTGGAATAAGTATTGATATCAGTGGTGATGGCGTTCAATTTACCACCGATCATTTGGTTGAACAAGGCAACTTATTAGACATTAAAATTACACCAGAAAAACCAACAACGCCCCCATTAGATGCAGAAGCTGAAGTCATCAGAGTGATTAAGACCGACAATGAAAATGAATATTCTGTTGCCACCAAATTTACTAAGATTAAACCATCTTAAAGAATATAAATTCTTGTCAGAACAAGGCAAAATAATATTTATTTTGCCGTAAAGATTTTATCCGCGCTGCCAGGTGAAAAGCTATTATTTTGTGGGTCTTTGTAAAAACCAGCAGCAACTGATAGAAATTTTGCTTTAGACTTGCCTTGTAAAAAATGATTGAAAAAATGTAGATGCATCTGATTGACAATATCAGTCACAACAAGAGGGTCTTTCTTGCCAACGCCAATCAAAGATTTCAATAATTGCTCAAAAAGGCTGTTATTAAGAGCAGTAGGTATAAAATGACGTATCATCAACGGACCATCTGAAAAATTAGAATGTAGAGTACCCGCAATTCTCAATGAAAAAGCATTTACATTCTGAGCATTATAAAAATCATCAAATTTTGTGTCATTTAAAGAAACTACTGAACGGACTGCCAACACAGGTTTTCCGATATTACTGGATTTATTAGCTCCCAAAGGAACGCCATCCATATTACTGCAAGCTTTCATTAATGATTGCTGTGCACACATCTGTAATGCCACTGCACCGCCAATAGAATGACCAAACATGCCCATTTGATCCAGATTAAGATGCCCTGTAAAACTGGGGTTTCCAACATCGCTATTATTTAATGACAGTAATTGAGATAAGACAAACTCACTGTCTTGTACAACGGTATTAAACTGCGCATCCGTCAAAACACCACCAGAAATGTCCGATGATACAGGTATTGATGTTGAACTCCCAGGAATAACCGTGTCACCAGAAACATAAGAGTGATTAATTGCCACAACAATATATCCATGACTTGCCAATTGCTCTAAAAAGGTCGTATAAGTTGCTGTCACAAATTGCAATCCAGGAGAAAATAGCAAGACAGGATATTTTTCCTGACTAGTCGCAATCGGTGCATTTAAAATACTTTGTGGTTTTATTTGAGCATTGGCTTCTTCTTTGGTTAAAGACAACTGATCTTGTAATTTAAATGTCTTAATCATACCCGTGAGTGCAACTTGATCCATATAATCTGAAAAATCACCCGTTGACGTTGTATCCGTAGGATACCAAACTCGTAACATCAACTCCCTTTGGTTATTCGACTCTTCCGTAAAAGCCGACAAACGACTGGTATCGGTCAGATGAATATCTCGCAAACCCACACAAAACCCCCCCGTTAAAGGAGGTAATAGAGAATGAGCCCTGGTTTTACAAGCGGGTTGACTGGGCAACTCAAACGATATAAGACCTGTTCTCTTGCCACTGATGGTTCGATTAATCGCAATACATTCTGCACAACTAATACCGCCCAATAATGACATTTGAATGGTTCCTGTATCACCATCACAATCCGTCCAAATAATTGAACCCGCAGTATCAATACGTCCATTTAATTCACACTTTGATCGCTGAGCTGATATCCAGCTTCCATTACTAATCTGTCCATCGGCCGTCATATCAAAAGTAAAACTTCCTATTTCTCCATTATCAACCCATTCTCCGTTAAAAGTACCTGTATATATTATAAAGAGTGATTGGGTAAAATGAATACTGGCCTGGGCCGCAGATAATAGTGAACGATTATCACCCGTCATTTGTTTGATAATATTGCCAATCGTCGTTTCACTATCCGTATCAAAATTTAATTGTAAATTAGCCGCCGCATTACGTGCCGCTTCTGAAATTTGAATACCATTGGTTGGATCCTGATCGGTATCCAGTGTTTGTAGAAATTGCAAAATTTTGAGTACCGATTCATTGCTATGATCTTTTGCATTACTGACCATATTCACAGGAGTAATCACTGTTGAAGCCGTAGTATTACCCAGAGTAATACCACCAATGGATAAAGTAATTTCTTCATTTTCAAGAAATTTAAAAAGACCATTACTATCGGTAAAACCTGATTGAGTCGGGGTCTGATATTTGATACCAGAGACTGCAGAATCAACAAAAGTACCTTGCTTAGACGATGAATCACTACTAGAACCACTGCTACCGCAACCAGACAAAGCACTGATGGCAAATATTATCAATAAAGATAGGCGTACTGAGTCTAAAAGATTGCTGAACATAATTTTTTTTAATTCCTTAAACAATGGACGTAATACTCCGTGTCCAAAACCATAGAACAAGAGAAAGAATTTCAGTATATATTAATATGCTACAACAAGAAGGGCGCTTTTACAATTAGGTCATTTACTAATATTTATTATGTTTTTGACATAATTCGATGATCATGAATTATGTGACCCACACCATGCACTAATTATAGTAACAACTTTATCAAAAAAACTGTGACCTACTTCACATTTTAGCTCAGAATTTAAAAAATGTTCTGTCTCATTTTATTAATAGTCTATTAATTCCCGTCTAAACTATAGATGTTTAATCATTAAAAAGTTTTTAAGGCATGGCAAAACAATCAATTAAATATCCTCGAGTAATCATCGTTACAGGAATTCCATTACAGGGGGATAATCTCTCAAAGTTACTGCAACAATATGGCTTGAGTATTAGTAAAATACTGAGACATGATGATCAACTACTGACACAGTTAACGGCTCAAGATGCCGATGTTTTATTGGTAGATTTATGTGACTCTGATGATAACGAGCTTAATTTAGATGCCCTTGATGGTTTATTAGACCAATCACAATTACCCATTCTGTTTAATGACATTCACATGGAAAACTCTCCCAGTAAACTGGGAGCCAAAATGGTCAGTAAATTATATGACGTCCTTGAATGGGAAAAACCCGATACTTTCAAACCTGGCTCAACTAAAAAAATAACCTCTAAAAAATCAACCGCATTGAGCCAACACCATGCCAAAAAAGCCAAACCATTAGAAAAACCATTGGGCAAAATATTATTAGATGCAAGAAAAATATCCGAAGAAAATATAGAAAAAGCCCTCATTACTCAGTCTGAACAAGGTGGAAGCCTCGGTGATATTTTAGTTTCCATGGAACTCATTACAGAAAAAGACTTTGCCATTGCCTTATCAAAACAACTGGGGCTTCCCATTGCAAGGCCCTCTGACTACCCAGAAGAAGCATTATTAGCTGAAACAATTAGTGAACGCTTTCTTCAGGAATTCCAGGTCATTCCCATTAAAGAACGCTCAGACGGCATAGCCATTGCCATGTTAGACCCCACCAATGATTATATCAAAGAAGCCATTCATTTAGCCGTTGACAAACCCGTTATCTGTTGTGTGGTGGTGATGTCCGAGTTTCGCAAAGCCTTTGAAAAACTCTATGGTGCAGGTAAAAGTATTATGGAACAGATTGCCGATGATATTGGTGGCGATGAAGACTTTTCTGATGAAGATGATGTTGAACATTTAAAAGATTTAGCCAGCGAAGCCCCCATTATTCGTCTAGTAAGCCTAGTTATTCATGATGCCATCGCAGCACGAGCATCTGATATTCACATTGAACCTTTTGAAACCAACTTAAAAGTTCGATATCGAATCGACGGCATATTAAAAGACGTTGAATCTCCACCATCAAGCTCTTGTGCAGCAGTCATTTCTCGCATTAAAATCATGGCAAAACTGGATATTGCAGAACGCCGATTACCTCAAGATGGACGAATTAAACTTCGGGTTGAAAATAAAGAAGTAGATTTAAGGGTATCAACCATTCCAACCATGCATGGTGAAAGTATCGTCATGCGTATTTTACTCAATGACAGTATCGCCACTGATTTTGACTCACTGGGTTTTGTTGGTGAACCCTTAGATATTTATTTAGAATGCTTAAATCAACCACATGGTATTTTATTAGTCACGGGTCCAACAGGTAGCGGAAAAACCACCACACTCTATACCTCATTACAAAAACTCAACACCCCTGGACGAAAAATTTTAACCGTAGAAGACCCCGTGGAATATCAACTAGAAGGCATCAATCAAATTCAAGTTAAACCATCCATCGGCTTGACCTTTTCAGATGCCTTAAGATCCATTGTCAGACAAGATCCAGACATCATTATGATAGGTGAAATGAGAGACCTTGAAACAGCACAAATAGCCATTCAATCTGCTCTCACGGGTCACATGGTATTATCAACATTACACACCAATGATGCACCCAGCAGCTTAACTCGATTAATGGACATGGGCATTGAAGACTATCTCATCACTTCTTCAGTATCAGGTGTATTAGCCCAGCGCCTGGTGAGAAAACTATGTGATCATTGCAAATCTGACCTCACCGCTTGTGAAGAATTAATTGAAGAAATGAACTTAATCAAATATACAGACAATAATCACTTACACTTAAAGAAAGCGGTTGGTTGCCATAAATGTAATGGAACAGGCTATAACGGACGTTTAAGTATTGTACAAATGATGTTGATGACTGACCCAATCAGACGCCTGGTCATGCAACACGCTGATGCCAGAGAAATACAGAAAAAAGCCTTAGAATCAGGCATGGAATCCATGTTAGATGATGGCCTGAGAAAAGCGGTAAAAGGACTCACAACCGTTGAGGAAGTGCTTAGAGTGACTCAAGACTAATGAAACAACATAACGCCAAAGAAAAAATTAGATTTTTACTCAAGCAGAGTTTAGGAACCACCCATTTTAAAGCATGGTGGTGGAATCAGGTTGCCTTTTTATTTCCTGAAAAACTGGTCAAATTATTCATCACTCACAAAGGCATCGTCAGGCTACAATTAAATGCCCCTAATTTATCTGTCACTCGTTTTGAGGACGACCAAAACAAAACCGTTCAGAAAGAAGCGTTACCCCTGTCAAAAATTAAAGCATCAAAAGACAAACCACTGACCATTCTTGATCAATTTGACCCACATGAGACTCAAATTGAAATCTGCCTACCTCAAAACCATGTTTTAATCACCGAATTAAGCTTTCCCCTGGCTGTCGAAGAAAATCTTACCGAAGTCATTCAATTTGAAATAGACCGATACACACCTTTTACCCTTGAACAGGTTTATTTTAGTCATCGCATCATCGACAAACAAGAAGAACAAATTGTCGTTGAATTAACCTTAACACCTCGCAAAAAACTACACGAATTACTTAACCTATTTAAAAACTGGCAAGTCATTCCTGATCGTATCTATGCCGTCCCAAAAAATCATGACTATTCCAGATTACCCAATAACAGTCAGCATAATCTGATTCCTGATGAATTGAGAATTAAAAAACAAAAACCTTGGGGACAACTCAATTTTATCATGACAATTGTCACTATAGTGCTATTTTGCATCCTGTTAATTAGCCCGATCATTCAAAAAAGTTTAGATATTACAGAACTCAACACTTTAATTAAAAATGCCAAAAAAGAAGCCAATGAAACCAGTAAAATTCAAAATACTTTAGACCGTATGGTCAATGAAGCTAATTTTTTGGTCAATAAAAAACAGCAAACGCCCCTTTTCATTAAAACCATCACTGAAATTTCTAGCCTGCTTCCGACGGATAGCTGGATTCATATGATGGAACAAAATGGAGTGGAAGTCAGAATTCAAGGCAAGTCACCCTCACCCTCTTCTTTGATTGGTCAAATGGAAGCATCTGATTTATTTGAAAATGCCAAATTTAGATCACCTGTCACACGAGATGCAAAAACGGGTTTGGAACGATTTCATTTATCGGTTGATTTAATCACCAAAAATCGAGATTCAAAATGAAACGTTTAGACAAATCAACCCAAAAAACACTGGCGTTAGGGCTATTAGCCCTCAGTATTTTAATCACCCTATCATTAACCATCATCCCTGCCATCGTTCTTAACTACAGCTTTAATGAAACAATCATTACTCTGGATGATCGCTTAAAACGTTATCAACGCATTGCCAATAAAAAACCAATCTTACAAAAACAACTCAAATCACTGCAACAAAATTATTCAGGACGGGATTATTACCTTAAAAGCAAAGGTGAATCCTTGGCTTCTGCCGAACTCACCAAACTGGTTAAACGAACCATTAAAAGAAATGGTGGTGAAATTATCAGCACTCGAGTCATCAGCAACAAGCCCGACAAAAAAACCAAAAAAAACAGCACCTTTAAAAAAATTACCATCAAAGTAGAAATTCGTGGCAATATCAATGCACTACAAAAAGTACTCTACAAACTGGAAATGGGCAAACCACTGTTGTTTATTGATGCTGTAAGAATACGTTCTAGGAACCGATTTAGGAGAAATTCTCGAAGTAATAATTCTGCTGATACAGGTAATCTTGATATACGAATGGAAATTTCTGGGTATATGAAAATTTAGCCTTTCATCATTGATAATAAAATTAAAACCACACCAGTAACAATCATTCCTATCCCAATGACACGCCTAACCATCATTGCCTGAGTCATTTTTGTCAGCCATTGTGTTGCACTGCCCATTGAAATTAACATCGGCAATGTACCTAGGCCAAAAAACAACATCAACAATGAACCATGCCACCAACTTGACGCCATCAATGACCATCCCAAAACACTATAAACCAAGCCACAAGGTAGCCAACCCCAAACACCGCCCAAAACAAAAGCATGTAATAAATTATTAATGGGTAAAATTTGACGCCCAAAAGGCTCTATTATTTTCCACAATTTTGCCCCCACTTTTTCTAAATACTGTAAAACAGGCCATATATTAGCTAAATACAAACCCAATGCGATTAAAAACAAACTGGAAACCCAAAGATTGATTGAATGCCCATGTTGATGTGACAAATGCATGGTGGCAGCCGAACCCACTAAGCCCAATAAACCACCTGCAATCATGTAACTAAAAATTCTTCCCGAATTGTAACAAAGCAAATAGGGCAACGTTTTTTTCCAACTTTTCTTTTCTTTGGTATCAAGCCCAATGGTTAACAACCCCACCACACCACCACACATACCAGCACAATGGATTGAGCCAAATAATCCAATTAGAAAAGCGGCAACAAAGGTAATTTCTTCTGGCATTGGCATAATAATTCTCATATTTATTTAAATAAAGTTCGCATCATACAAAAATAATTGAATAGATTGAAGTGACAAGATGTCACACTGAATTACTGACATTTAATAATTTATCAAAAATGCTACCCAGTTAACAAAATTTGACTTATATGCCCATTGATTTATTTTTGTCTTTTGCTAAAGTTTTAACTGTTGTTACCGAAAAAATAGTTAGAGGTATACAAAATGACAAATTTAATTATTGAACCCACTTCAATGGCTCATTGGCATAAATTGGTCAGTGAAGCACAGTTTAAATGCAATCAAAATCTGAATGAAGACACTGAATCATACCTGGTTTATTTATTGATGAGATATTTAAAACGTTCTGATTTTATTAACAACATTATGTCTACAAAATATTTAGAAGGCTTACAGGCCATGGGGCATGTACGTGATAGTCGTTTACAAGATGTAGGTGATCAATGTTTGTTATTTGCAGGTCTATTTCCACAAATTGCTGAAAAAAGATCACTCAATGTCAGCTTTTTTGTTGATTTAGGACGAAGCGCCTACCATGAAATTGCTGCTTATGGCGTACAAATAGGTGATTTATTGTATCAACAGCTCTATCAAAGTTTTGTTGTAATGATTGATATTCTACATCATATTCGAGAATTAAATGGCTCTGTCAGCTTATCAGCATTTGACTCATATGATCTCTCTCAAAATGTAGCATCAGAAAAATCACAACAAAAATTAGACGATTTCAACAATAATGGTATTGTTTGTATTCCTGGCGTTTCAACCAAACAGTAAATTCCCACAAAAGACTATTCAAATCAGATGGATAGTCTCCTCTCAACTGCCAATTATTCACCAAATTCACACTTTTCTGTAGCCTCATCGCCATTAGACTTATAATTTCGAGTTGTTATTTTATCCAACTGCCCATATTATAAGATTTCTAGGAGGCTATCCGAGAACTCAGGTTTTCGTCAAATCAAGGCATAAATGGTCGAAAAAGCACAGTTTATGTGTGTAAATGAGCAATTTGAGACCATTTTTAACGCAGAATTGGCGAAAAAATGTGTTCTCGGACAGCCTTTTAGAACACTCCTACATTTCAATTTATACAATTTCAAAGAGAATTATTAGTGGCAAATTTAAGAGGAACAACCATACTATCCGTTCGTCGAGGAGACCATGTCGTGGTCGGTGGTGACGGTCAAGTTTCACTGGGCAACACAGTCATGAAAGGCAACGCTAGAAAGGTTAGGCGACTGTATCATGAAAAAGTCATTGCAGGCTTTGCTGGCGGAACAGCAGATGCATTCACCTTATTTGAACGATTTGAAGCTCAGCTTGAAAAACATCATGGACATTTGACCCGATCCGCTGTAGAACTAGCAAAAGACTGGCGAACCGATAGAATGCTCAGACGACTGGAAGCCATGCTGGTCGTAGCCGATAAAACAACCTCTTTAATTATTTCTGGCACAGGTGATGTCATCGAACCAGAAAATAGCATCATGGCCATTGGCTCAGGTGGTCCCTATGCCCAAGCAGCAGCCAGAGCTTTAATAGAGCATACTCAATTGAATGCCAGAGAAGTGGTCGAACATGGCTTATCCATAGCAGCAGATATCTGTGTTTATACCAATCACAACCGAACAATTGAAGAATTAAAATAATCTTAAATTTATAGCTAATAAATGGTTTAAAAATGTCTCAAATGACCCCACAAGAAATCGTAAAAGAACTCGACAAACACATCATCGGACAAGCCTCTGCTAAACGTTCTGTTGCCATTGCCTTAAGAAATAGATGGAGACGTTCTCAGGTCGAAGAATCCTTAAGGGCAGAAATTACCCCAAAAAATATTTTAATGATCGGCCCAACGGGTGTTGGTAAAACTGAAATTGCCCGCAGACTGGCTAAATTGGCCAATGCACCTTTCATTAAAGTGGAAGCCACTAAGTTTACCGAAGTTGGTTACGTTGGACGTGATGTAGAATCCATCATCCGTGATTTAATGGATATTTCCATCAAAATGACACGTGAACATGAAATGGAAAAAGTTAAATTTCATGCTGACGATGCGGCAGAAGAAATTATTCTTGATGCTTTACTGCCCAAAGCCTCATCTGATGATGAGCAAAATGATGAAACAGAAGATTCTTCAACTCGACAAAAATTCAGAAAAATGCTCCGTGAAGGCAAACTGGACGATAAAGAAATTGAAATTGAAATCAATGCCACGCCCATTGGAGTGGAAATCATGGCACCTCCAGGCATGGAAGAAATGACCTCTCAACTTCAAGGCATGTTCCAAAATATGTCGGGCAGTCGAAAAAAAACCAGAAAATTAAAAGTCAAAGCGGCTTATGACATCATCCGAGAAGAAGAAGCCGATAAGATGCTCAATGAAGATGAAATAAAACACAAATCGCTTGAAGTCGTTGAACAAAACGGCATTGTTTTTATTGATGAAATAGACAAAGTGACACAACGCTCTGAATATGGTGGCAATTCTGATGTTTCCAGAGAAGGCGTACAAAGAGATTTATTACCGTTGGTCGAAGGCAGCACGGTCACAACTAAATATGGCATGGTCAAAACAGATCATATTTTATTTATTACCTCGGGTGCTTTTCATCTCGCCAAACCTTCAGATTTAATTCCTGAACTACAAGGTAGATTACCCATTCGGGTTGAATTAGATGCTTTAACAACGGATGACTTTGTACGCATACTCACTGAACCAGATGCTTCCCTAACTGAACAATACAGTGCATTAATGTTGACCGAAGGGTTGAAGCTTGAATTTGAAGAAAGTGGCATCAAGCGTGTTGCTGAAATGGCTTTTCAGGTCAATGAAAATACTGAAAACATAGGTGCCAGACGTTTACACACCTTACTTGAAAGATTATTAGAAGAAATATCCTTTGAAGTCACCAACAAACAACAAGAATCCATGACCATTGATGCTGACTATGTTGACAAACAATTATCCGAATTAGCCACTGATGAAGATTTAAGTCGATACATACTATAAAGTTAATAGGAATTATTATGCCAATCCCAACTGAAATTAATTTACATAAAAAATCAAAAGTTTTATCCATAAAATTTGATGATGATGTTGAATACAATTTATCCTGTGAATTTTTAAGAGTTCACTCACCCTCAGCAGAAGTTCAAGGACATGGTCCTGGTCAGGGAGTTCTGCAACTGGGCAAAGAAGATGTCACTATTGAAAAAATTGATCCTGTTGGCAACTATGCAGTTTGTTTACATTTTGATGATGGACATAAAACAGGTATTTTTTCATGGGATACATTGTATAATATGGGTAATAATTACAATGAAATATGGCAGGACTATCTTAAAAAGCTTGAAGAAAAAGGTTATGAACGTAAAACCAATCGTTTAGGCATCAAACCAACCAAAGAATTCAACATCACACCCAAAGAATTATAACAGTGTAATCCTATGGATCATAACGACACACAACACACCACTCATTTTGGTTACAAGCAAGTAGCCGAATCTGAAAAACAGTCAAAAGTCACCGCTGTTTTTGACAGCGTTGCCAGTCAATATGACTTAATGAATGATCTCATGTCAATGGGTATTCATCGGATATGGAAAAGAAAAACCATCGAACAAAGTGGTGTCAAATCCCACCATAAAATACTTGATTTGGCAGGCGGAACAGGTGACTTAGCCAAAGAGTTTTCAAACATGACCAATGCTAACGGCCAGGTCATTTTAGCCGATATCAATGCCGCCATGCTTGAATGTGGTCGTGACAAGCTCATTGACCAAGGTATTATCAGCCCGATTCAATACGTTCAGGCAGATGCCGAATGCTTACCCTTCAAAGACAACTACTTTGACCGCATCACCATGGCATTCGGTTTACGCAATGTGACCCATAAAGAACAAGCACTGAAATCCATCTTTCGAGTGTTAAAACCTGGTGGGAAGTTTTTAATTTTAGAATTTTCTCATCCTGACAATCAACTTTTCAAGAAAATTTATGACCAATATTCCTTTAAATTATTGCCTGTTTTAGGAAAACTCATTGCCAACGACTCTGACAGTTATCAATATTTAGCAGAATCTATTCGTATGCACCCCAATCAGGAAACATTGATGTCAATGATGCAACAAGCAGGCTTTGAAAAATGCCAATATATCAACATGACCTCTGGCATTGTTGCCCTACATAGCGGTTATAAATTTTGACAGAAACCCCAGTGAAACTTCCACTCCCCATCACCCTCATTATTGAAAAAGCCATCAACACTTTTATTGAACAATCACCCAAGATGCGTCAACAATTTTCCACTTATGCAGGAAAACTCATCAAAATTGAACTCACTGATTTTAATCTGGCTATTTTCTTTTATTTTTCAAACAATTCAATTAAAGTGATGAGCGAATATGAAAGCGAACCTGACACCACTTTTATTGGAAGTTCAGTTGCCTTATCTCAGTTAATACAACAAGACATGACTGACACCTTATTCACAGGCAATGTTGTGATTCAAGGTGACATGCATTTAGGTGAAGACCTAAAAAATAGTTTCTCTCAATATCCGATTGATTTTGAAGAAAAACTTTCAACAATACTTGGGGACGTTTTCACACATCAACTATTTGCTTTTTTTAATCGTACAAAAAAATGGACAAATGCCTCAGAACAAATCATTCAATCCAATATCTCAGAATATCTGGTATTTGAAAGAGAACGTTTTGCTTGCCAACACGAAATTTCATCCTACACTTCCTCTGTCGATCAATTAAGATTACAGCTTGATCGTTTAGAAGCTAAAATCGAGCGATTGGAAATATGCAAAAAATAACAAGGCAACCATACTGTGTTAAAAATTAGCCAGGCACTGCGCTTAATCCATATTAGCTGGGTACTGATTAAACATGGGCTTGATGAAGTCATTCTAGCAACCCACCTATTTAGACCTGTTCGTTTTTTACAATATTTAACCCCCTGGTACTGGCTAAGAAGAGATATGAAACCTCGTGGCATGCGAATACGACGTGCACTTGAAGAATTAGGTCCTATTTTTGTCAAATTCGGTCAAATTCTTTCAACTCGCCGAGACTTGTTGCCAGATGACATTGCAGACGAACTGGCTCATCTACAAGACAGGGTTCCTCCATTTTCAGCTGAAAAATCCAGAAAAATAATTGAAAAAGCGTATGGCCGTCCAATATCGGAGGTTTTTTTAGAATTTGAAACCGAGCCGTTTGCTTCCGCCTCTATTTCACAAGTTCACGGAGCAGTCACCAAAGATCATCAGTCCGTTGTGGTGAAAGTTTTGCGACCCAATATTCTCAAAATCATTAAACGTGATGTTAGCTTACTAAAAATTATTGCTGAACTAGCGGAACGTTATTGGAAAGACGGTAAACGACTAAAACCCATTGAAGTCGTGGCTGAATATGAAAAAACCATTCTGGATGAACTTGATTTAATTCGAGAAGGTGCCAATGCGTCTCAGTTACGAAGAAATTTTCAAGACTCCGCCGAACTTTATGTGCCTTACGTTAATTGGGATTTAACACAAACAAATTTACTGGTCATCGAACGTATTCAAGGCACACCCATTGGCAATATTCAGGAACTCATTGATCAAAATATTGATTTGAAATTATTGGCCACACGGGGTGTTGAGATATTTTTTACTCAGGTATTCAGAGATAATTTCTTTCATGCCGACATGCACCCTGGCAATATATTTGTTTCCCCAGAAGGCACCTATCTAGCCGTTGACTTTGGCATCATGGGCACTTTAGCACAATCTGACAAACTCTATCTTGCAGGTAATTTTCTGGCTTTTTTTAATCGTGACTACCGACGCATTGCCGAACTACATGTTGAATCTGGCTGGGTGCCACCAACCACCCGAATTGATGAATTTGAATCCGCCATCCGTGCAGTTTCTGAACCTATTTTTGAAAGACCTTTAAAAGAAATTTCATTCGGACATTTTTTACTGCGTTTATTTCAAACTGCCAGACGATTTGACATGGAAATCCAACCTCAACTGGTTTTATTACAAAAAACATTATTAAACATTGAAGGCCTGGGTCGTCAACTACACCCTGACCTTGATCTTTGGACAACTGCCAAACCTTTTATGGAAAAATGGGCTGATGAACAAATTGGCTTACGATCGTTTGCCAGCAAAATAGGCAAAGGCATACCCCAATGGTTACAAAAACTGCCTGATTTCCCAGAATTGGCTTTTGATACCTTACAAAAAATTCAGTCTGGGCATTTAAAAGTGGAAACACAATCCCAACAATTAGAACAAATTCAGCTTGAACTCATCAAAAATCGACGCAAAAATGCCATCAATATTCTATCGGGATCACTGATTATCAGTGGCTCAGTTATTTATGCTCTCAATAGTTATACCTCCATGCGTTTTGCTGATATTCCACTGGTGTCATGGATTTTTGTCTCAGTAGGGGCGTTACTTTTTATGCGCTCATTATTGGAGTAACCCACCATTTCTGTGAACTAGTCCACAGTTTCCAAAACTAAAGATGGCTTTCTTACCTTAATACTGCTAAAACTAATACTTATGTGTTGCCAATAAAAATATCAGACAGCACAAATCATTTTTTAACTTATATCTAAAATACCCACGGAGGGAAGTATATGAATAAACAGAACTTACAAGCTGGTTTCACAATGGTTGAATTGGTCATTGTTATCGTAATTTTAGGAATTTTAGCCGCGGTTGCCGCACCAAAATTCATGAATATTCAAGGCGATGCTAAAATATCTGCGGCAAAATCAAATTTAGGTGCCGTACGTACTGGCGTTTCCTTAGCACATGCAAAAATATTGGCTTCTGGTCAAAACACAGGTCGAACAGGTAACAATAAAGACTGGCCAACATTGGTTGAATTACGTGCAAATAAACTTGCTGCCAACAGAATTTCTGCAACACAAAACCTCCAAATAGCAGAATCTGATGCGGTTTCTGGTGTTAACAATGCGTCACTACCAAAAATGGAACTGCCTAACATGACAACAGCTCAAGTAGCAGCTTCAAGACAAGTGAGAGACCGTAGCCGTGCTAACTCTGCAACCAGAAACTTTAATGGAAATGAAGGTTGGTCATATTACCCTGGCGATGAAATTGTTAGTGTAACACGTATTGCAGATGCCGTATTATGGATTAATGATCAAACAACAACCAATCAAGATGGTGCAGGTACTAAACCCAACAAATGGTAACATTTAATATTAACAATTAAACCATACAAAGGGCTCTCTTAATGCATAAAAATTAAGAGAGCCTTTATTCATTTAAAACTCATGCACGAATCAATTGTACAAAACTCCTCACTTGCTTTACTGGGTCATAATGGCGCAGGCAAATCTACTCTTATCCGTTTTTTACTGGGCTATTATAAAGACCGATCTCAACATGTCTTTTTAGAACGTTGGCGATCCGTTGAACCCATTGATAGATCTCAACTGGGTTATGTCCCTGAACTTCCTTATCTCGATAACAGCTTAACAGGTCACGAAACCTTGCAGTTTTTATCTCAATTAAAAAAAACACCTTACAATAAAAGTGAAGGTGAAATTCTCGTTCAAAGAACGGGACTAAATCCAGAAGATTTAAATAAAAAAGTCAGTCAATATTCTAAAGGCATGAAACAACGCTTATTATTGTCACAAGCATTAATTAATCAGCCTAAAGTATTGGTACTGGATGAACCATTATCTGGTTTAGACCCTTTTGGTCATCAACAAATTCGGTCGTTGTTGTTAGAAATCAAACAACATACCTGTATTATTGTTTCCACCCATTCTCTGGAAGACGCCTATTTATTAGGTGATAGAATCTGGTTACTGAAAGAAGGTGATTTTATTTATCAGGGAGAAAAACCCAATAGCCTTGAAGAACTGAAAACACTTTATTTTAAACACCCGCCAGATTTTAATTGATTAAGTGTAACCCCACTAATCCCACACCATGCCAAGGTCTTTTACATATTGCCTAACGACCAAAAATATAATCCAGATCAAATGCAATATTTTCAAAGGGTTCAATCCTAACAATACCACCGCCCTCCAATGATTCTATTACCAAATATTTCCCACTAACTAATTTGTAAGCGATCAAAACCCTGTCTTCTGGCCAAATAAGCCAATAATAAGGTACTTGATATTTACATAATAGATTAAAATTTCGAATAGTGTCTTTACTCTCATGACCTAGTGATACAATTTCACAAACCCAATCAGGTGTTGTTTGTATGATGCCGTTTGGAAGTTCTGGCAAACGCTTTTTTTGCCACCCAGCAATGGCAAGGCATATTATTTTCATTATAACAAACACTGACTTCAGTAATAAACCACCAGTCATCTGACTCATCATTATTATAGGATTCCAATTTTTTGTAGGTCCTGCCTTGAGCAATTCCATGTTTTGGACGAGCCATTGGACGTTTAATAATTTCACCATTAATTAACTCAAGACGTTCATCTTCAATACAAGCATTGGCTAAATTTTTAATCGTTTTTAATTTAAGTACTTCCATTATTATTTATCACGTTTAACCAGCCTAACACCATGCGCCCCATAAAGTCATCAAACGCAGGCTCATTACCCGCTCGATTTCTAGCACGAAGCATATCTTTTTTATTAAACCATGAGCCACCTCTAAAAACACGATAATGACCAGAAGATGAGCCATTAGGGTTTTTACGTGAAGATTTTTTATAATAATCTGCGCTATACCAGTCACTCACCCATTCCGAAACATTACCTGACATATCATATAAACCCAGTGAATTAGGTGTTTTCAACCCCACCCAATGCGTTTTTTTAGATGAATTATTTTTATACCATCCCAGGCTATTGATCGAATTCCCACCACAATAAGTTTGATTTTTACCTCGCTCTCGGCATGCATATTCCCATTCTGCCTCAGTGGGTAAGCGAAATTTATTTTGGCCTTGTCTATTTAACTTAGCAATAAAATCTTGCGCATCATTCCAGGAAATATTTTCCACAGGACAAGTATTCCCACAAGTAGAAAATTCGGAAGGGTTACTGCCCATTATTTGCTTCCATTGAGCTTGAGTCACTTCATATTTTGCCATCCAAAATCCATCCAACTTAACACGATCAACTGATTGTTCATCACGAATGGCTGCATTTTTCTTTCCCATTTGAAAACGACCACCTTCAACCCAAATAAAGTTCATTTTAGTCACAGGGTCAATCCATGTATTTTTTGTTGTTGCTGATTTTTTTTGTTTTACTTTAATGGATCTAATACTACTTGGTTTCTTTTTTTCTGTTTTTACAGCAATCACTTTTTTAGGCGTAATTGATGTACATGCTGATAATAAAAAAAGATGGGTTAAAAAAATAAACCCAATTAATAAAGTTGTTTTTTTCATACGATTATCCTGTACTTTACCCAATAAATGATTTTGACGGAAATAAGATTTTATCAACTTTTTTACCTATAAACCATATTTTCTAATAAACTGTAAAAAACAATTAAAATTTTATAATAATTTAAGGAACACCATGAGTAACACCCAATCAATTGAAAATAACCCATTAACCCAGTGCCAGCGACTACCCAGCTTTTCTTTAATAAAACCAGAGCATGTTACGCCCGCCATTCAATGGATCATTAATGAGAATAAGCAAAAAATTAATGATCTGTTATTAACCTCACCCTCAACCTGGCAACAATTAATTGTTCCACTGGAAGCATTAGATGAAACACTCAATAAAGCATGGTCACCCGTCAGTCACATGAACTCAGTGGTCAATTCTGAAAATCTTAGAAAAGCCTATAACGAATGCATCCCATTGCTCACTGAATATGCAACAGCCATTGGCCAAAATAAAAAGCTCTATGATGCCTACGTGAGACTATTGGAAAGTGATGGCTACTCAGCATTTAATGCAGCTCAAAAAAGAGTCATCGCTAACACCATCAGGGACTTTAAACTGGCAGGTGTTGCACTGGCTGACGATGAAAAAGAACATTATAAAAAATTAAAACAGTCATTATCACAATTAACCAGTAAATTTGATGAAAATGTGCTCGACACAACCAATGCCTGGGAATTCAATACAACAGATAACAATCACTTAACAGGATTACCCGAATCTGCTTTGTCACTTGCCAAACAAACCGCTGAACAAAAACAACAAGACGGCTGGACATTTACCCTGGATTTTCCGATGTATATGCCTGTCATGCTTTATGCAGACGACTCATCACTTCGTCAAAAATTTTATCAAGCCTACACTACTCGTGCCTCAGACCAGGGGCCACATGACACCCAATACAATAATTCTGAAATCATGGATGAAATTTTATCGTTACGCCACCAGATTTCAAACTTATTGGGTTTTAATAACTATGCCGAACGATCGCTGGCAACAAAAATGGCAGAATCCCCCGAACAGGTACTTAATTTTTTAAATGAATTAGCAGAACACTCATTGCCCATTGCAAAAAATGAACTGAATGAATTACAAAACTTTGCCAAACAACACTTTCAAGTCACCCAATTAAATGCCTGGGATATCCCTTATTACAGTGAAAAACTCAAACAACACAAATACAATGTTAGCCAAGAAGATTTGAAGCCCTATTTCCCTATACATAAAGTCATCAAAGGTATGTTTGATGTGGTTAATCGTTTGTATGGCATTAAAATAAAAGCCATTGATGGCATTGATTGCTGGCATTCTGATGTCAGTTTTTATCAAATTACCGATGAAAATGACCAGCTCAGAGGAGAATTCTACCTTGATTGTTATGCACGAAAAAATAAACGAGGTGGCGCTTGGATGGATGAATGCATCACTCGCCATCAGCTAGATGGCAAAGTTGATAATCCCGTTGCCTATTTGACTTGTAATTTCACCCCACCCATCGGAGACGACCCGTCACTATTAACCCATGATGAAGTACAAACGCTATTTCATGAATTCGGACACGGGCTACATCACATGCTCACTCAGGTTGATTATCCAGAAATTTCAGGCATCAATGGTGTTGAATGGGATGCAGTCGAATTACCCAGTCAATTCATGGAAAACTGGTGCTGGGAAAAATCAGCCATTGACTTATTCTCTGGCCACTATCAAACAGGAGAAAAACTACCTGATGAGCTATTTGAAAAACTATACAAAGCTAAAAATTTCCAATCTGGCATGCAAATGGTCAGACAATTGGAATTTTCAATTTTTGATTTTCGAATACACCATGAATACAACCCAGCAAAACCAGGACAAATTTATCACACACTAGACCAAGTCAGAGACCTAGTGGCTGTTATTATTCCCCCCAAAGACAATCGATTTCCCCATAGTTTTTCACATATTTTTTCAGGTGGTTATGCTGCGGGTTATTTCAGCTATAAATGGGCTGAAGTATTATCTGCCGATGCCTTTTCAAAATTTGAAGACAGCGGTATTTTTAATGCCGCAACAGGCAAAGAATTTTTAACCAACATTCTCGAAAAAGGCGGATCTGATAATGCGATGGATTTGTATGTTAATTTTCGAGGACGCAAACCTGAAATTAATGCTTTGTTAAGACATTCGGGCATTGAGAAAATACCACGGTAAAAAGTTATGTTAATGACCACAACTCACTTTAATCATTCATTGGCTCATCAGGAATGAAATATATGGGTAAAGACGATATCATTGACACGCTTCATGACTTTTTAAATGACTTTATTTCTAAAATTAAGGCAGAGTTTTTTCGCTAATTGCTGACATTTAATGATTTTTTAAAAAGACCCGTTAATATATACCTATAACACGATTAATTACATATAATTAACAACTATACTTCCTAATAATTATAAAATATTCATCATTATGTTAAAAGAAATACTGATTGAACAAAATCCTCATTGGTCTGGAACAAAAAATATTTCAATTGTGAGAGATCAATTACATAAAATAATTGATTACCTTCCCTTAAAACAAATTATTACCATTAGTGGCATTAGACGTTGTGGAAAAAGTACATTAGCATGGCAGGCAATTAATTATTTGATTGATCAACAAATCCTAGCTAACAATATTTTATTTGTTAATTTAGAACAACCTTATTTTATTGACCACAAGCATAATACAAATTATTTAAATACAATTTATGATGAATATTTAAAAATGATGAATCCGCAAGGGAGAGTCTATGTTATTTTTGATGAAATTCAATTTTTTCAAAATTGGCAGGTTTTTATTAAGAGTAAATATGAAAATCAATCCATAAAATTTATTATAACAGGGTCAAACTCTTCCTTATTATCCAATGATCTAAATACTTTATTAAGCGGACGAAGTTTGAATGTTCATCTTGATACATTTTCTTTTACAGAATTTTTGAGATCTCAAGAAATCGAATATGATAATGAAGTTGAGAGAATAAAAAATAGAATTGCGATTGCAAGAGCAAAAGAAGAATATCTTGAATGGGGTGGGTTTTATGAGGTTTTTTCAGTGACTCAACCATCTTTGAAAAGAGAAATATTAATCAGTTATGTGAAAAACATTATTTATCAAGATATTGTTCCACGACACCACATTAGGAACAGTGAAGTTTTAGAGCGTCTATTTTATTATTTAATTTCCAATATAACAGGCATTTTAAATTATACTCAGCTGGCAAAAACTTTTGAAGTCAGCGATAAAACAATCAAAGAATATATTGGTTATTTTGAAGATGTTTTTATGCTGAAAAAAATTGATAAGTTTCATACCAAAGAAAAAGTACAAATTAAATCATCAAAAAAAATATTTTCACTGGATAATGGTTTATTACAAATTTCAATAAAACACTCCAAAAACTCAGGTATTTTACTGGAAAACTTGACTTATATTTTTTTAAATCAGCAGTATAAAAAAATCAATTATTACCGCGAAAAATATGAAATTGATTTCATTTGTCAGGATGATTCATTTTCAGGATATCGCTTGATCCAAGTTTCTTATGATATCAGTCATGAAAAAACGAGAAAGCGTGAAATAAATTCATTCAAGTATTTTGATTTGGGAAAGGCAAACAAAAAACAAATCATTACACTGGATACCAATGAAATAATTAACGATATTGAGGTTAAAAGTTTTGACCAATTGATTTGGGCTAAATGACTGAATAGATTCAACTTAAAAACAATTCAAAAAATCAATATTCTGTTGCTGATATCGAATCACTTTTAAGCAAGAGCTGGATAAATAATGCCGTAACTCTGTCACATTGTCATCAACATTAAAGCCTTGCTGTGGTTTGGCTTCATTGGCAATCCAACCCAGCAGTTTCATGCCAGATTGAATGATCGCTTGCTCTGTCAAAATGGCATGATTAATACAGCCCAATTGTAATCCAACCACTAAAATAACGGGTAATTGCAATTTTACTGCCATATCACACACTGTTTCATGATCATTAACAGGCACTTTCCAACCACCCACTGCTTCAACTAGGGTCACATCTGCCTGCTGTTGTACTGCTTGGTAATATTGCTGAATTTTTTGCAATGAAATTTGTTGATTAACTTGTTTTGACGCAATAGATGGAGCAATCGGTGGATGAAAAAGATAAGGATTGACTTGTTGATATGGCAATTCAACATTGGAAGCATCAATCAATTGTTGCGCATCTTCATTTTGCCAACCTTCTGAGGTTTGAATCGCACCAGAAGCAATTGGTTTCATGCCAGCAACACGCAAGCCTTGTTGCACAAAATAATTGATCATCTGCACGGAAACAAACGTTTTTCCAACATCGGTATCTGTACCCGTGACAAAAAAGCCAGGAATCATCAATTAACCCGCTTGTTGAACAATGGGTATGCCCTTAAAATCATCATCTTTGACCTGCTGTAATTTATTATCGGAAATCCAGGCATGCCCGTAAACAACTTCATAAGTCAGTGGCAAATGAGCATCTTGTTGAAAATTTTCCTCATATATTTTTTGTAACTTAGCTATTTTTGCTTTGCCCATCAAACCCTTTTGCCTTGAATTTTTTAGTGATTGTGCGCCAATCACTTTTAAATCTTTCATCACATCTATAACGGACTGATAAGTTAAAGTCATCCATTCAACATCCATCACGGGGTCAGCAAAATTTTCGGCAAGTAGCACATCACCAATATCATGCATATCTTCAAAATTATTAACATGTACATGCTCATCAATTTGTTGCCAGCTTATTTTCAATTCTTTCAAGCTATCAGAACCCAACGTGCTGAACATCAACAAACCACCTGGTTTTAACACACGATAAATTTCTTTAAATAGTTGCTGATAACTTTGACACCATTGAAAAGTCATGTTGGAAAAAACTACATCACAACAATGATCACTTAAAGGCAAAAACTCTGCATCAGCACACAACTCATTGATGTTAGAAAGCCATGGCTTTTTGTGTTTGACAATATCTAACATGGCATCCGAAATATCAATCGCGAGCACCTTGGATTTTTTATATTTTTTAGCCAATGCCAGTGTACTGATACCTGTCCCAGCCCCGATATCAAGAATGAGTTTTGGGTCGATTTTCATGTATTGCATTCTTTCGAGTAATCGTTGCTCTACTTCTTGTTGTAACAAAGCATTTTTTTCATAATGGGATGCGGAGCGGTTGAATGCCGTTCTCACATTGGTTTTAAGGGTTGTTGATGACATCTTTAAGTCTGATTAATCATATTCACAACCTCATCGGTATGTGAAATAAAAGGAACATGCACTGCTTTTTTAATAATTTCTATTCGAGCATTTTTTAGTTTCGATAAATAGTTAGAAATTCGAACAGGTACCAACGTATCATACTCCCCCAATATCCATAAACTAGGGCAGCTCATCGACTCAAGCTGTTTTCTTAGATCATCCGTTTGTAAAATAATTAAACCCGCATCCAAAACATCTTTAGAGGGATAGGCGCACTGAAAAGAAATTTCTCTTAATTGTTTTAACAATAATCTATTGGTATCAGAAGCTTTTACCTGAATACCAATAAAACGATCCAAAGTATCTTTTACATTTTTTTCTAAAGAGTAGATAAACAATTTCATGACGTTGACTGGCATTGCACATTCCCAGTCATGACACTGAGTAAATTTTGGTGTTCCAGCAATACTAATCAAGCGGTCAACCAATTGTGGAAAATTGACCGCTATTTTTATGGCAACCATAGCTCCCATTGACCAACCAATTAAAGTTGAATTAGCGGGAATAATGGATGCCACCTGTTGTGCTATGTCATTCAACGTAAAACGGTCCGAAGCCACTTTAGAGCTTTCTCCATGACCAGGTAAATCAATCGCATAAACACAGTGATTCAAAACTAATTGTTTTTCCAGTTCTGCCCAAATGCCTTTGTGCATTCCCCAACCATGAATCAATACAATGACTTTTCCATGACCTTTTTTTGTGTAAGATATTTTGTTCATTAATGAGTAGAGATTATTTATATTTTAATAACTTTATCCAATGCCTCTAATAATTTTTCGACATGGTGAAGTTGGTGATTGGCAGAAAAAGTAATTCGTAATCTAGCTGTTTTTTTAGGAACCGTTGGGGGTCTAATGGCAGTAACCCAAAAACCTTTATTTTTTAATTCTTGGCTAATATTAATAGCCTTTGATGAATCGCCAATCATCAACGGCTGAATGGCTGTCATCGAATTTGTAATGGGTAAATTTAATTGTGCAGCACCTTTTCTAAACGTTTTCACCAGTAAATTCAAATGCTCTCTGCGCCAACTTTCTTGTTCAACAATTTCAAGACTTTTTAAAGTTGCATAAGCCAATGCGGCGGGAGGTGCTGTCGTATAAATATAACTTCTGGCATTTTGTATCAAGGTTTCAATCAATTCATGACTGCCCGCCACAAAAGCACCAAAAGTACCCCATGCTTTACCAAACGTCGCCATATAGACCGTCACATCCTGAGTATTAATCTGCTGTTGCTGTAAACTACCACGCCCTGTTTTTCCACACACACCAAAACCATGGGCATCATCCACCATGACCCAGGCATTGTATTGTTGAGCTTGTTCAATAATTGCTTCAATCGGTGCCAAATCACCATCCATACTAAAAATAGAATCCGTCGCAATCAGTTTTCTTGAGTCTAACTCACAACGCTCCAGCTGTCGTATTAACGAATTCATATCAAGGTGTTGGTAACGACTCAAACTGGCTTTAGACAATAACGCAGCATCAATAATAGAGGCATGATTTAATCGGTCTTCAATGATACTTTCATTTTTTTCCAACAAACTGGTTACAATAGCCAAATTTGCCATGTATCCCGTTGAAAACAGCAATACGCGAGGAAAACCTGTGAATTCTGCTAGGGATTCCTCCAAACGTTGATGAATTTGATGATAACCTGTGACTAGATGTGCGCTACCAGACCCAGCACCATAAAGTTCACAGCCTTCTTTATAAGCCGTGATGATAGCAGGATGACTCGCCAGCCCCAAATAATCATTACTACAAAATGAAATATATTTTTTATGATCAATCTCTATCTCAACATTTTGTTTGCCATTCAATGCAAAACGTTGCCGATAGAGTTGATTTTGCTGTTTTTCAATCAACTCTGCTTGTAATGAGCCAATAAAACATCGTGGCATGACAGGTGGTTGTAACATTAATGAGTTTGAATAAAATTGATGCCTAATTTATTAAATAATTGTTGATCTCTGGAAACATCAGGATTAGGAGTCGTTAATAATTTTTCTCCATAAAAAACTGAATTTGCCCCCGCAAAATAACACAATGCCTGCATCTCATCATTCATGTCTGCTCGGCCAGCAGACAATCTAACAGTAGAAGCGGGCATTAATATTCTTGCCACGGCGACAGTCCGTATAAAATCAAAAGATTCTAGATCTTCCGCATTTTCCAATGGTGTTCCTTTAACTTTGACCAATAAATTAATCGGCACACTTTCTGGATGTGTTGCCATATTAGCCAGTGTCATCAATAAGCCAGCACGGTCATTGATATCTTCACCCATTCCCACAATACCACCACAACACACATTAATACCTGCATCTCGAATATTATCTAGGGTTTTTAAACGATCCTCATAGGTTCTGGTGGTAATAACTTTTTCATAAAATTCAACCGATGTATCTATATTGTGATTATAATAATCCAGTCCCGCTGCTTTCAATTGTTTGGCTTGCTCCGCTTTAACCATACCTAAAGTCACACATGTTTCTAAACCGATGGCTTTAATTTCTTTAATCACCGTTTCAATATAATTTAAATCACGATCACGTAATTCTCTCCAAGCAGCTCCCATACAAAATCGGCTAGAGCCATTTTTCTTAGCAAACTTTGCAGCAGCAACGACCTCTTCCACAGCCATCAATTTTTCTTTTTCCAAATCTGTTTCATGACGTGCACTTTGTGGACAATATGAACAATCTTCTGGGCAGGCACCTGTTTTAATATTTAGTAAGGTACTGATCTGAACATCGTTGGGCTTAAAAAATTGACGATGTAGACTATGTGCCTGAAATAATAAATCATTAAAAGGCCGTTGAAATAATGATAAAATCTCAGTCTTATCCCAATCATGCCTGATTTTAGCTGGCTGGGACAATTGTGTGTTTTTGCTCATTTTATATCCTTGGTGGAAAATGATTAGTTTACTGTCTAAATTAATGAATCAAATAATCCCATATAGTTGTGTGTTATGCCATCAAAAATCCAATAATAATTTTGATTTATGTCATCAATGCGAACATCAGATGGCAATTAATAGACAAGCATGTCAATGTTGTGCAATCCCCATTGAGGGGACGGCCTTAGTCTGCGGAAAATGCCAACAGCATCCGCCTTTTTTTCAACAGAGCTTTATCCCTTTTATTTATCAGGATCCAATCAGGCATTTAATTTTACAACTAAAATTTCATGAAAAACTCTATGCGGCTAAAATTTTGGGTCATCTGCTGGCAACCCAAATCAAACAAAATAACAAAGCCTTACCTGAACTGATAATTCCTGTACCGCTACACCCAACTCGACAAAAACAAAGGGGCTTTAACCAAACCATTGAAATTTCACGTTTTTTATCTCATAAACTCAACATTCAAATGGATAACTCAATCATCATCAAAGAGATTCATACCCAACCACAAATTGATTTAAGCAGAATTGAGCGAGAGAAAAATTTAGCCAATGTTTTTTCTGTTAAAAAAACACCTGTAGCTCAACATATCGCCATTGTTGATGACGTAGTTACCACAGGACATACGGTGAATCAAATTGCAAAATTATTACAATCAACTGGTGTGGAAAAGATTGATGTTTGGGCAATTGCTCGAACAGTGACATAAAAATATATTGTAATTTATAAAAACCCTGATATTATTTAGAGAACAGATAGAAAACTTTAAACTTAAAAAAATAGCAATTACTCTGCATATTTAGAGTCTTACCCGAGTTTAAAGTATTT
>Ga0233443_1000227_pt1 | contig 69783 bp, 57 predicted proteins | sample SI_123_September_2_FD_182784 | JGI IMG/M metagenome (GOLD analysis project Ga0233443, IMG submission 182784) | Seawater microbial communities from Saanich Inlet, British Columbia, Canada - SI_123_September2016_200_MG | ecosystem: Environmental > Aquatic > Marine > Inlet | place: Canada: British...
CCCACTCAGGTGCTTGTTTTCGGACAGCCTCCTAGTAACCTTTATTTACTTTGTCAATAACCATTAGTTATTTATGGTAATAATTTCAATTTACACCGACTAAATTGGTAATGACACACACCTTGGAAATGATAATCCTAAAAATCCCGTTGAATCTACCGCGTGCACCCATGGCACTGAATCTTCAAAAGATTTAGAAATATTTTGACTCACCTGTAGAGTGAGTGAGTAAATATTTTTTAACGCTTAAATAAAGCAAAATAGGGGTGACTTGAATAGTTACGAAAAAACCAGATAATAAAACACATCAAAATAACTCTGGCAGAATGACTAAAATCATTAAATGTTTAAAATCTCGCATTACTCACACTGATGCGGAGTATTCATCATTTATATTAACTTGCTTAGAAAAAACAATTGAACTGATATTTTCATAATTATCATCTAAACTTTTAATTATAATAATAATTTAAATAGAGCAAAAAATTTCAAGTCAACCTTATGGCAATCCCTAAAAAAATCAGATTAGGTGATTTATTGGTTACCAATAAAATCATCACCGAAGAACAATTACAAACAGCTTTGGCCGCCCAAAAAAAAGGTGGCCGTAAACTGGGTAAACCTTAATTGACTTAAAATTTGTTGATGAAAATGCTCTGCTTTCACTGCTATCAAAACAATTACGTTTACCCTTTATTGACTTGAAAAAGTTTGAAGTAGAAAAAGAAATTGTTGTCTTATTCATCAGAAGGTTTTACGCCTTACACCATCGGTAATGCAACCTTGCTATTAGATGATGATATTGACCGAAATGGTATTACTATTTAGGTAAAGGACGGACATAAAACCATCCCTTATAAATAATTTTAAAAACCAGTTTCAGTAATTTTCGGTAGATATTTTGTCATCAATATTTAATGTAATAATTGTCATTTTATATTCTCATATTTTTGTTGACATAACTTATTCATGATATATTCAGGCTCTAAATCAAACCAGTTTTCATAAAAATTATTCATACCAACATGTCACCAAAAAAAATATTGTATCCAAAAACACAATGGCATAAGTTATTAGCAGGCGTTCTGGAAGAATGGTTAACACCTGTCGGCATTAACGTCCAAACTGAAATACCTATCTCATCAAATCCACCAAAAGCAGATATTCTTTTACTCAAAAGTCCCGATAAAAAATTTAGCCATCAGCAATACCTTAGATTATCAGATGGACTAAGATCTGGCAGTGCTAATCAACTTCTGCTAGAATTTAAATATACTGAATCACTAAATGAAGAAGCTGTTTTACAGCTTTTAGGCTACCGAACATTTTATCTCGGTAGCCAAAAGCTTAAACCGAAAAACTTAGACTGTTTTCTGTTATGTAGCCATACTCCAAAACAGGATACGTTAGATTATTTAGGCTTTGTTGAATCAAAACATTCTGGTGTTTTTCAAAGTCAATCAGCGCTAGTTTCGCATATAACTTTACTTTCTCTGAATGACTTGTCAGATGAACCACAAAACATTCCATTAAAATGTTTTGCCAGTAAACGAAAAGAAAACCAAAAAGCCTATGCATCAATTCAGGCAAACAAGTTGCAAGGAATGTCATTAAAGTTAGAATGCTTTTTAAACGGCTTGTGGAAATTGTTATTTCGAGAGGGTAAAAATATGAGCACTGTGACAAATATTGAAGAGCTAACACCTGACTATGTTGAAGAAGTTGGCAGAGAATGGATTGATCATTGGCTTAAAACTTTGCCTGCGGAAAAACTTATGAAGGATCTGAAGCCAGAAGAAAGATTAAAAGGTTTGGAACCTGAAGAAAGATTAAAAGGTTTGGAACCTGAAGAACGATTGAAAGGTTTGGAACCTGAAGAACGATTGAAAGGTTTGAAGCCAGAAGAAATAATGAAAGTTGTTGGTATTGGTGATCGTCTTTCAGGATTGTCAGATGATGAATTAAAAATATTAAAAGAAAAGCTGAAGGATATTTAGGTTTTTAGTATTTTCTACTGCGAATGTTATGACAATCTTTACTTTATATCATGATATAAAAAATTATTTCTAAAGTATCGAAAAACTCCCCTCTTAAACGCTACTTTGAACCACAGATTGACACAGACATTCATTAACTAATAATGTAATCAACATCCATCTGTGACCCTTAAAAACATCAGTATTCCCTCAAAAAAATATAGCCTTTATAAATGTCAATATAAACTATATACGATAATACTCTATATCTAATTTTCATGTCCGTGTGTAATAATGGGACACGAAATAACTTGGAACAAACAATTGAACTGATATTTTCATAATTATCATCTAAACTTTTAATAAAAACAATTTAATAGAGTAAAAAATTTCAAGTCAACCTTATGGCAATCCCTAAAAAAATCAGATTAGGTGATTTATTGGTTACCAATAAAATCATCACCGAAGAACAATTACAAACAGCTTTGGCCGCCCAAAAAAAAGGTGGGCGTAAACTGGGTAAAACCTTAATTGACTTAAAATTTGTTGATGAAAATGCTCTGCTTTCACTGCTATCAAAACAATTACGTTTACCCTTTATTGACTTGAAAAAGTTTGAAGTAGAAAAAGAAATTGTTGTCTTATTACCCGAAACTCATGCCAGAAGATATCGCACAATTCCACTCAAGAAAAAAGGCAATACTATTTTAGTCGGCATGTCTGATCCAACGGATATTTTTGCCTTTGATGAAATTTCCAGACTACTGAAACACCCGATTCAACAAGCCGTTGTTAGGGAAGCTGATCTATTATCAGTGCTAGATGATACATTTAGCAACCCCGACCAGATCAGCAGTATTGCAGAAGAACTTCAAGGAGAATTATCAGAAAGCGACATTGATTTGATGGAATCTGGAGACATTTCAGATGCTCCCGTTATTCGATTTTTAGAAACACTGTTTGAACGCGCAGTCCAATTAAATGCCTCTGACATTCACATTGAACCCGATGAAAAAGTATTGAGAATACGACAACGTGTTGACGGTGTATTGCAAGAACAAATCATGAAAGAAGTTCGAATTGCCCAAGCGGTTGTTTTAAAATTGAAATTGATGGCATCATTAAACATATCTGAAAAACGTGTACCGCAAGATGGTCGATTTAATTTAAAAGTAAAAAATAAAAGTATCGACATTCGTATTTCAACATTACCCATGATGACGGGTGAATCTGTGGTCATGCGTTTATTAGATCAATCAGGAGGCATGAGAACACTGGATGAAATTGGAATGCAAGACTCATTACTCAAACGATTTAGACGGCACATTCACCAACCCAACGGACTGGTACTGGTCACAGGACCAACAGGTAGCGGTAAAACCACCACACTGTATTCTGCTTTAAATGAATTAAACACCCCTTCCGTTAAGATTATTACCGCTGAAGATCCCGTAGAATATAGACTTCCCAGAATCAATCAGGTACAGGTACACAACAAAGTTGGCTTAACATTTCCAGCTATTTTACGCTCCGCCTTAAGACAAGACCCCGATGTTGTTTTAATTGGAGAAATGCGAGATCAGGAAACGGCAGAAATTGGTTTAAGAGCCTCCATGACAGGTCATTTAGTGTTATCGACATTACACACCAACAACGCCATTTCAACTGCCAATCGTTTACTAGACATGGGAGCAGAAGGCTATCTGGTTGCCGCCTCTTTAAAAGCGGTTATCGCACAACGATTAATTCGTAAGCTATGCCCACATTGTGCTGAACCAGTATTAGCATCAAACGCACAACGTACAGTTCTTAAAGCACTCATTCCTGACAAACAACGAGCTGCCGACGTTGAAATTTTAGAAGGACAAGGTTGCTCTCAATGTAATGGAACAGGTTATTCAGGTCGAATAGGTATTCATGAAATTTTGGAAATGGATGATACCTTAGCAGGCAAATTACGTCGAAATGATAGTGCGGGTTTTGCAGAAGCGGCCATTGATCAAGAAGGCTTCCGAACATTGGCAATGTGTGCCATGGATTTTGTCGAACAAGGATTAACCACTTTAGAAGAAGTGACTCGTGTAACAGGAGCCGTTGATTAATCATGCCATTTTTTAATTACACTGCAAAAAACAAAACTGGAAAAACAATCACCGGTAAAATTGAAGGCAACACCTCCGCAATAGCGGCTGAACAATTAGCCAAATCAGGCCTAATTCCCATCAAAGTCACTGAATATAAAGAAACCAATGACCCTGTTCTACAATTTTCTCGAAAATACCTAGAACCCAAACCAACAACAACTGATGTCATCATGTTTTCCCGACAAATGAACACATTGATTCGCTCAGGTGTTCCCATTATTCGTTCCATCGACGGACTGGCTGAATCAACCGTCAATAAAACATTGGGAAGAGCATTAAAAGATATTGCCCAAAGCCTCAGTAGCGGTAAAGATTTATCACAATCACTGGCACTGCATCCAAAAATATTTTCCCAGCTTTATATCAATATCATGAAAGTCGGTGAACAAAGTGGCTTGTTAGAAGATGCCTTTAGACAAATTGCACATTATCTCGAACTTGAAAAAGACACCAAAGAAAGAGTCAAAACAGCCTTTCGCTACCCTTCTTTTGTGTTAGCAGCCATGATCGGTGGCATTGGTGTTATTAATGTTTTTGTAATTCCTAATTTTGCCAGCATGTTCGCATCCTCTAATGTCGAATTACCCATGCCAACCAAAGTTCTTCTGGCAAGTTCAGAATTCATGCTGGCTTACTGGAAATTTATATTGGCTGGTATTATTGCCAGTATTTTTAGCTTTAAGTATTACATTAAAACTGAACAAGGGCGCTACAACTGGGATCGAATAAAACTCAGCATTCCGTTACTTGGTGGCATAGTCAAACGATCAACTTTGTCCCGCTTTGCACGTTCTTTTTCCATGGCATTAGCCGCAGGCGTCCCCATCACACAAAGCCTGTCAATGATTTCTAAGGCAGTAGACAATGCCTATGTCGCAGCCCATATTATCGATATGAGAACAAGTGTTGAAAAAGGCGAAACATTGACCCGAGTTGCTCGAAACACCAATTTATTTACCCCGTTGGTCATGCAGATGCTTTCAGTTGGTGAAGAAACAGGCCGTACCGACAGCCTACTGATTGAAGTTGCCGAATTTTACGAACAAGAAGTAGATCTTGATTTAAAAGCCCTGAGTAGCTCCATTGAACCTATTTTAATCATCTTTATGTCAATCATGGTCTTAATGTTAGCCATGGGGGTATTTTTACCCATGTGGGATATTGCCTTAGCTGCCAAATAAGAGGACATGCAACATATAAATCGCCAACTGACTTGTACCCAAAGGGCATAGCAATTTTTTTATCCGCCTTCTTTGTTGTAAAAATACTTGTGTAGTTCGATTATACGCCTATTTTTACGCCTCAAAGGCGAACAAAAATTCCACATAATTTGGGCATTTATTTATTGTATGCCCCCTAAATTTTAACTGATTTGTGTAAAGTGGTTTAACAATGACCATTTTTCCCTTAAAATACACCCACCTTTTCAAAACAAACATTCATCTATCATGAACGAAAACAGTCTATCGTCTCAAAATAGCTCTACCGAAGCACCCAATTTCAAAATATTGGTGGTTGATGATGAACCCAATAATATCTTCACGTTAAAAGCACTGGTCAATAAATACCTGTCGGTTTCAATTGAAGAAGCCAGCTCAGGAATGCAGGCATTAGAAATTGCTTTGAAAGAAAAAATTGACCTCATTATTCTTGACATTCAAATGCCTGAAATGGATGGTTTTCAAACCGCCTCCATGTTAAAAATTCGCAATAAAACCAAAGACATCCCCATTATTTTCTTAACTGCAGCGTTTAAATCAGAAGAATTTCAACTCAAAGGATACAAAGTTGGTGCCGTTGATTATCTACTGAAACCGATCGATGACAATCAATTAATCAATAAAATAAGTACCTATTTTAAGTTGATTGAAAATGAAAGAAACCTAAATAAAATTTTAGAAGAAAAAGTCAAACAGCGGACTGCCGAACTCGACAGAAGCAAACAATATTTAGAAAGTATCCTAGCCTTCATGGGAGAAGCCCTGATTGTTTTGGATAAAGAAGGGAAAATTGAATCCGCCAACCCTGCCACTTGCAATATGCTGGGTTATCAAGAAGACCAATTACTCAGTCGTTCAATTGGTGAAATATTCGAGGAAGAAGATCAGCAAAAAGCCATGGCATTTATGGGAACTTGGTTAGAAGCCATTATAAGAACAGGCGTTATAAAAAATGTCGAAGCCAGTTTTATCTCTAAAGATGGGAAAAGAATCCCCATCTTATTCTCAAGATCATCCATTTTAGACAATAATGACCAACTAACTGGTATTATTTGTGTTGCTAAAAACATGAGTGGCTATCAGAAAATCAAGGAATTAGAATGACAGACACACCTTCTGAACAAGACGCATCAACAACTGCCAATGCATTAAAAGCAATGGCTCATCCTATCCGTTGGAAAATATTATGCGCCTTGGGCGACAGAGAACTCACCGTTCGAGAATTAATTGAACTGGTTGGTACCACTCAAAGCAACGTCTCGCAACACGTAGAAATTTTGCGAACTAAAAATATCATTGCATCAAGAAGAGATGGCAACAAAGTATTCTGCCGTGTTAAAAATAAAGAACTACAAACACTAATTGACAATATGCGTGGTGTTTTATGCCCAACTAATTTGCAAGAATAATCCTCATAACCAGTGAATGAATACCTTTTATAGCAAATTAGTCATTGCATTATTATCCAGTTTTATTTTAATTGGTTTATTCCTCATCTGGTTAGCTCAACAACTCACGCAAGAATATCAGAATGAAGTTGAGCAAAAGCTTCATCTGCATTTAGCAGAACAAGTCGTCAGCAGCAATCAACTGCTAAAACATGGAAAAATAAACACACTCATTCTTCAAAACGTTTTTCATCGTATGATGATTCTTGGACCCAGTTTTGAATTTTATGTACTGGACACTCATGGAAAAATACTTGCCTATTCAGCCGAAGCAAAAAAAATCAAACGTCAACAAGTCAATTTATCGCCCATCAATAAATTCATAAGCAACGACAGAGTTTTGCCCATCACGGGTGAAGACCCACGCTCTGAGTATAAAAACAAAATATTTTCCGCCGCAACCATCAATGAAAATTCTCAATTAGTTGGTTACCTATACATTATTATTGGCGGTGAAATTTATGATAATGTTGTCACATTATTACAGAGTAGCCATATCGTAAAATTGAGTTTTTGGCTCATTTTAGCAAGCTTGATTTTTGGCTTGATTATCGTCTTAGGGCTGTTTGCCTTATTAACCAAACCCTTAAGAAAACTTACTCAAGAACTACAGGATTTTCATAATCAGGGATTTGACTCAGGTCAGCTAATATCCAACCAATGGAACCCTAAATCTAAAGATGAAATTCAGCGTCTAGGATCGTCATTCACTGAAATGGCAATCGATTTAAAACGACAATACCAAAAAGTTAAATCGACTGATGAACTGAGAAAGGAATTATTGTCCTACATTTCACACGACATCAGAACACCTCTGGCATCCACCCAAGGCTATCTTGAAACCTGGCAATTGAAAAAACATGAATTGAGCGACGAAGACGCTGAAAAATTCATTCAAATTGCATTAAAAAACACCATCCAAATGAAATCATTGGTCGAACAACTCTTTGAGTTGGCTCATCTTGATGGCAAAGCGGTCAAAATCAATAAAGAACCCATTGCCATTGCCGAATTGTCGCAGGATGTCATTCAAAAATTTCAGTTAGAAACCCAACAAAAAAATATTCAATTAGAAGTTCAACCACAAGACCCATCATTTTATGTCATGGCAGACATTGAAAAACTTGAACGAATTCTAACCAATTTAATAGATAACGCAATTCGTCACAGCCAAAACAAAGGTAAAATTACTCTAAAGCTCACTCAACAAGAAAGCATAATTGACATAGAAATCAAAGATAACGGCATTGGCATTCCCGAAGATGAAATTGAACATATCTTTGAAGCACATTTTAAAGCAAGCAACTCCGTCAAATGCAACCGACCCAACAGCGGACTAGGCTTAGCCATTACCAGACGACTATTAGAATTACATGATTCAAAAATTCAAGTCAGAAGTAAATTAGGGCATGGCACGACTTTTTATTTTTCTCTCCAATGCTATAATTAGGAGGACTTTTACCTTCGACTAAACCTTGTAGAAGTTCTTAATAATTTCTTAACTTTTCCAAAGAGTATCATTCTCAATAAAATGAAAGAAAACAACACCGAACATCGCCTCAAGTTTATTTATTCATTTGCCATCATCACCTTGTGTCTGGTCGCCATTTTATTAGCTGTCATCGCCAATCATCAATTAAATGATTTTCGCCAACATCAAATTGAAATTGCTAAAAACACATCAAACAATGTTGCCATGCAACTTCAAGATTTTATTTTTGAACGGCAAAGACGAGTAAAGCTGTTCGTTAGAGATCATGAAGAATTAATGACTCAATTGTCAGAAGATCCTGATAATGACTTTAGCTTTGACCAACTTAACGCCTTGGTACAAGATTATTTTCCTGATGTTTTCACCATGACCATTGCTGACATTGATGGTGAACCACTGGTTGATGACTTTGATGGCGTGGTTGGAGAGATTTGTCAGCAGGAAATGATTGAATTTTCAAAAAAACATAATCAAACCATCAAAGTCCACCCCAACCCTTATGCCTATCATTTTGATATATTAGCAGAAACCTCATTCGGGCTTTTTTTCGTCAGTTTTCGCACTGATTTTTTGTCAAATATATTAAAAGCCACCGAACCTGCAGGACATTCACTGATGTTAGTCCTAAAAGGAAAAAACTTAATTGAAATAACCTCACAGGGTGCCAGAAATGTTTTAACTGATCGAGACAGTTTCAAACTGACAGATGTTGAAATAAATAAAATTTTACACCGAGTTAGCATTACAAATACAGCGTGGGAACTTGTTGATAGTGGTCACGATAAATTATTCAATAATTTTCAGGAAAAAACCCTGTACCAAATGTTAACTATGTTTTTAATTTTTACATTTTTAATCCTGATTTCAACTTACTTCATCAGACGATCACTCACAGAAAATTTACAAAAAGTTAAAAAAGCAGAAGAAAGATTACGTTTAACCAACCGAATATTTGAAACAATCCCTGACCACATTTTGGTTATTTCAAAACAGTATGATTATATTCATGCCAGAAATTCCTATTTGAAAGCAATTGGCAAAAATTATAATGAACTCATTGGATGCAAAGTAGATTCAATTTTTTCTCCCGAAATATTTCAATCGGTTATAAAACCCAATTTAGACCAATGCTTGAAGGGAGAAGAAATCAATCACGCCAATTGGTTTATTTTTCCAATTCTAGGCTCTCGTTATATGGAAGTGACTTATTTACCATTAAAAAATAAAAAAGGTGATGTGACTCAGATCATTGAAATTTCTCATGACATCACCAAACTGAGACAATTAAATGAAGATGTTTGCCAAGCACGAGAAGTCGCTGATCAAGCCAATGCAGCAAAATCACACTTCTTGTCCAACATAAGTCATGAATTAAGAACCCCCTTGAATGCCATCATTGGGTTCTCTCAGTTGCTACGCATCAATGAAAACAAATCATTGGATGAAGAGCAAATCGATGGCATTGAACATATCTATAACGGCGGCCAGCACTTATTGAGTTTAATCAATGAAATTTTGGACTTATCCAGAATAGAATCAGGAAAAACAGACTTAAACATCAGTGACTTTGATACAACACCCATCGTTCAAGAAGCATTAATTTTAATCAAACAATTGGCAGAAAAAAATCAAATAAAGCTTAACAGCGTTCTATCAGAAGAACCCTGCTTTATCAATGCCGACCCATCAAGAGTCAAACAAATTTTACTGAATTTATTAAGCAATGCCATTAAATACAATCGACCACAAGGGAAAGTCAGCCTTGTAGTAGAGCAACACTCAAATAAGGTGCGTTTCAGCATCATTGACACTGGCAATGGAATCCCACCCGAAAAACAAACAGAAATGTTTAAACCCTTTAGTCGTTTAGGTGCGGAAAAGAGTGACATTGAAGGAACAGGCATCGGCTTAACCATTACAAAAAAATTAATTCACCTAATGAAAGGCTGTATTGATTTTGAAAGTGAATTAGGTATTGGAACTACATTTTGGTTTGAATTACCCCTTGCAAAGACAGTAGATTTAAAGCAACCACAACCAGCCAACAAAGACAATATAAAAACATCTAACACCTGTCATCACTACCAAACTGCCTCCATACTCTATATTGAAGACAACCCTATCAATAGATTATTGGCATCCAGAATCATGCAGGACAACTTTAAAACAATTGAATTCTCTATGGCGGTGGATGGAAAATCAGGCATAGAAGCGGCTAACAAAGAAAAACCAAGGTTAATTTTATTAGACATTCGCCTACCCGATGCAACAGGTTATGATGTACTAAAACAACTGAGACTAAACCCCGAACTAGACCAAACAAAAATAATTGCACTGAGTGCCGATGCCATGCCCGATGACATAGAAAAGGGTAAACAATCAGGTTTTGATGGCTATTTAACCAAACCCATCAATATTCCTGTATTTGTTGAAACAATTAATGCGACTATTTCACATGCCGATTAATATCAACACTTCGTCACTAAAATTTCACCGAAAAAAATTTAAAAAAATATTTTTTATTGATGACTATACGTTAATACAACAATTTATACCTGTTATTGCAATTGTGGGTGCTTTGGGGCATTTTTTATTTTATTTTTTATTATCCTTAACAACAGATTATTGGGAATCTGCTTATTTGAGATTAATCGCCATACTGATATTCCTCAGTATGTTTATTCCACAGAGACAAGTCGCATGGACAAACATTGAAAAATGGGGATTTGAACTACGGCTGGCGATACTCTTCCCTGTCATATTTACAATTTTTCTATTAATGAATGAGGTCAACACCTATTGGTTCGCATCATTGCTATTAAGTGGCGTCGCATATGGTCTTTTATCAAGACCCGCTCATGCAGTATGGCTGTTTCCCTCCTGCTTTATCGCAACAGTATTATCAATGAATATTTTATTTACTTTGGAAAAAAGTATTATTGTACAAGCCTTAGTCGCATTTTCCCCTGGCTATTTTGTTTGTGTGATTTTATGTATTTTTCAATCATTGACTAGACACGCTTACTCAGAAATTGCCGAACAAAATAAACAAATCAAAGTAAATGAAGTATTGCTCCATGAACGTCACCTCAAAGCAGAAGAGTCAAACAAAGCAAAATCTGAATTTTTAGCCAATATGAGCCATGAACTAAGAACCCCCATGAATGCGGTACTTGGCTTTAGTCAAATATTGTTAAAGCATTCTAAAAAATACAATTTTCCAGCAGAATCTCACCAATATTTAGAACACATTACATCCAGTGGCAATCATTTACTTGACATCATCAATAATATTCTTGATTTGTCTAAAATTGAAGCAGGAAAAATGACTCTATTAAAAGAAGAGTTTAATTATCAGACTTTAATTAAAGAAATTTGTCATATGCAACAAGCTAAAGCAGAAGAAAAAGGCGTACAACTGACATTCACAATTGCTGAAAACTTGAAGCCTATTATCACAACTGATCGTACAAAATTTAGTCAAATATTGATTAACTTAATCTCCAATGCAATAAAATTTACAAAAGATGCCCAAGTATCTGTCACAATCAGTGGTGGTGAATCAACCATCATTTTAGACGTAATTGATCAAGGCATTGGCATTGCTGATGATCGACAAAGTGAAATATTCAATGCTTTTGAACAAGAAGACAATTCAACAACACGACGTTTTGGTGGTACTGGATTAGGTCTCGCCATTACCAAAAAAATGATCATATTGCTCGATGGTTGCATTAGCTTGAGCAGTAAAATTGGCAAAGGAAGTCGATTCAATGTGGTACTTCCTGTGATATTTAAAGATGAAATTAATGTACATATAACAGAAACAGACCATAACCTAGAATTTAATTCCACTGATTACGTATTAGTTATTGATGATAATAAAATGAATCAGCTCGTTGTACAAGCCTTGCTGAAAGAAGTACATATCACTGTAGAAACGGCAGACAACGGGAAAATTGGACTGGAAAAAATAGAGTCATTCCATCAACAAAATAAATTACCCGCCTTGGTATTATTGGATATCCATATGCCCGTAATGGATGGAATTGAAACAATACTTCAAATAAGAAAAAATCCTGAACTGAAAAATATGCCCGTCTACGCCTTATCTGCCGATGCCTTTACCGAACAACAACAAACAGCGATCGGTTCTGGTTTTACGGGTTATTTAACCAAACCAATAAATGAAATAAAGTTAATGTCCGTTCTAAAACAATATTTGCAATAAGGTAACACGCAATAAATAATCATTGATATTCTTTATCGCCGAAACAACTCGTCTCTTTTTTTGACTGTTAACTCATTTAGTTTTTTCATTATTTTTGTATTTTTACTCTCCATTTCAAACTACGCCCTTCTTGCCATTTTACCCGCCAAAATTGAAATCAAACCACCCAACATAATATAACCCGTAATGACTTCGGCAATAATAAATAAAGTTGCCAATGATGTAATAGGCACAATATCACCATAGCCGAGCGTTGAAAAAGTAATAACACTAAAATACATCGTGGTTGCTATTGACCAAGGCAACTGCTGACTCCCATATTGATTAATATGAAAGGATGACTCGCCAAGATAATAGAAAATAAAGCCATAAACCACCGCCAAAAAAACACTGAATAGAGACCATCTCAACAATGATCGACCACAATCAGAAGTGACATCCCAAAACCAATAAAGATACAATCCCATCGGTATGGGTTTTGCCCAGGTTTGGCATTTTTCATCTCGCCAATAAAGTAAAGGATCCCAAACAATTTCTTTGAATTCCTCAACAAAATCCTGATCATTTGCAAACCGTTTAAAGCAAGGACTACCATAACTTGAATCGGTTCGAATACCCCGATAATTTGAATGTTTATTAAACAAAACCCCTGTCATGTTGGCATGTTCAAAATTACTCCGTGACATATTGACAAACCGCAAGTCAACATTGGTTAAATTGGCATATTCCAAACAAGCATCTTCCAAATTAGCCCGTGACAAGTTAGCGCCTGTTAACGTAGCACTTTTAAGATTACCGCTTAAAAAATTAACTCCCTGACAATGAGCTTTCCATAAATTGGCATTTTCTAGGTTACAGGACCAAAAATCACTGCCGATTAAAGTCGCAAACTCAAGGTTGACATGCATCATTGAGGAATCCCCCAATGTACAGCTATCAAACACAACACCAGATAAAACGGCACGGTCAAAATTTGAACACCAAAAATTACATTTCCTCAAATTTGCACCATTCCAGAACTTAGCTTGACTAAAGTTACATCCCTGAAATTCACAATCCACTATTTCAGGCTCTGTGTGCTGAGTTAAAGACAAATTAGCATCTGTCCAGTCACCCTGATGACAAAGAATATATTCAAAAACGACTTTGTAAAAATTGGCATCTTGTAAATTGGCATCATTTAACTGAATTTTAGTCAATGTACTGGATGAAAAATCAACACCACTTAAATTTGCTCCAGACAAGTCAAGACGTGCCTCACCTTTAGACCCACGATACTTTTCCATAAAAGCTTCATCACCAATAATCATTGATGAAAAATCAGGTATTATATCGGGACACTCTACGCGCCACTGATTCCACGAATCAACACCATCCAGTAACTTTTCAACATGCTCCAAATTTGCCATAATAATTTTAATAATTTACTCAGAAAATTAATGCCATTTTTCAATTTATTACTCATTAAATATAGACTATAATCCTCCAATAGTCAGTTGAAGATACTGATCTTATTGCCCTAAGGAACGATTCAAAATTAACCTTTTTACATTTGCTCACACTAACGCATAAGATTTGATAAATCCCATCTAATCTTTTGACCACAGACTGTGTTACTCAAACAATTGCATAGTTCGACTATGCGCCTGTTTTCGAGCCTTACCTGTGAACAAAATTTCTTCGAAAATTGTAAAGGTTATTTTTGAATCGCCCCTAAATTAGTGAATAAAAATTATTAATTATCGTTCTTCAACTATTCAATTAATATCCCTATGAAAACTATTTTAGAAAAGTACCTTAATAAAGAAATAGGCATTAATATAGAACATGCTTTTCGATTTGAATCCGCACAAATCATCGCAGTAGAAGAAACCTATTTTTCAGTCAAGGATGAAAATCAATCTTATATCCATCATTTTTCACACCGCAGTATTGTACAAATTATTGAAAATGATGATGGCATTAACATCGGTGGTTTTTTATCACACAAACATTTTTCTATGGTCATTAAAGTTGGTCATATATTTGAATATATTCCCGTTTAAAGAAAAGACATGAATCAAGATGAAATTTCAACTCAATAATAAAACCCTATATTGCTTTCTCATTTGCGCGCTTAACATTACTTTTGTTGCTACCACAGCACAAGCAGAGTCTGCTTTAAATAAAAACTTCAAAGAACAAGCACGCTCACAAAAAAAATCGGTAAAATCCCAACATAAAATTGACCAACTCAGCGTAAAATCTGCGGATTTATTAAACCAATATCAACACATCATCGACCAAGTGGAAACCTTAAAAATCTACAATCAACAACTGGAAAAACTGGTTCATTCTCAAGAGACTGAAAAACAGCTTAAAAATAAACAACTGAATAGCATTGAAGGCACGGAACAAAAAATAGTTCCCTTGATGCTGTCGATGATTAATGTGCTGGAACAATTTATCAACAAAGACATTCCTTTTTTAAAACCACAACGATTAACACGAGTTAATACATTGAAAAAAATGATGGATAAAGCAGACATAACAACGTCTGAAAAATACCATCAAATTTTACAAAGTTTTTTACAGGAAATTAACTATGGTCAGACCATTGAGTCTTATCAAGCCATTTTATCTGGAAAAAAAAACAGCCAGGTCAAGTTTCTTAGAATTGGTCGGATTGCGTTATACTATCAAACATTAGACCAATCAAAAGCTTATCATTGGTCAACCACTCAACGACAATTCGTACCTCTGGAGAAAAAGTTTTTTCAAGCACTGGAAAGAGGATTTAAAGTCGCTCTAAAACAAGCCGCTCCTGAATTTTTAAAACTGCCATTAACGATTCAAAACCCCACTCATGAAAATTAATTTTTTACGCTTTCTGCTCTGCTTCTGCCTGACCACTGAATTATTATGGGCGAGTGAACTTGATGACTTATTACAGCAAGTCAAACAAGCCAGTGTTTTATCATCCAAAATAAATCAAAAAAGAGAGGCACTCTTTAAACAGCAGAAAGAACAACGCCAACAAATGCTAAACCAAGCCAAGCAGCAGTTAAAACAAGAAAATAATCGAACAAAAAAATTAAATAGCACTCTGAAAAACAATGAAAAAATCATCATTGAATTAGACCAACAAATCACCATCAAAAGTGCCAACCTGGGTGAATTATTTGGCGTGGTTCGTCAAATTGCAGGAGAAACCAACGCAGCATTAAAACATTCCATCATATCTATAGAAGCCCCCGAGAGAAGCCATTTTTTAAAATTACTGGCAAATAGCACCACATTACCCTCAACAACACATCTCCGACAACTGTGGTACGAAATGCAACGTGAGATGACTGAATCTGGCAAAATCAAGAAGCTCACAACAACCGTCATTAATACCCAAGGTCAAACAGAGGAAAAACAAGTCACTCGAATTGGTATTTTTAATGTGGTGTCAGATGGCTCCTATTTAACTTATTTACCCAAAGTCAATCAACTGATGGAACTCAGTCGACAACCCCCTACTCGCTTCCAACAAACTGCCAAACAATTTGAAGCTCAACCATCGGGTGTACACGCATTTGTGCTTGACCCATCCAGAGGCAGTTTATTGAACTTGCTGACACAAGCGCCAAGCATTGAGGAAAGAATTCATCAAGGAGGAATTATTGGATACATTATTCTGGGTGTTGGGTTACTGGCATTACTAATCACCTTTGAACGTTTTATTTATTTGGCCATCATTGGCTTTAAAATAAATCGACAAAAAAAATCACCTACCCCCTCACTCAAAAACCCATTGGGTAGAATCATCAGCTTTGGTAAAAACACAGACATAGAATCACTGGAACTCCAGTTAGATGAAGCCATCCTCAGAGAAACGCCAAAACTTGAAAAACGAGTTGATTTTTTAGGTGTATTAGGAGCAATCGCCCCCCTATTGGGATTACTTGGCACGGTCATTGGCATGATAGAAACGTTTCAATCCATTGCATTGTTTGGCACGGGAGACCCAAAATTGATGTCTAGTGGAATTTCACAAGCACTAGTCACCACAGGACTGGGTTTAATTGTCGCCATCCCAATTATTTTATTGCATGGTTTTATTCAGGCTAAAAGTAATCGACTAATACAAATTTTAGACGAAGAAAGTGCTGGATATTTAGTCCATTCAGTCGAACATCAAAAGCAGATTAACTCATGTCAAACGCCATGTTAAATGAGTCAAGCATAACCCTGACACACAATATTGAGAGCTTTCTTGCTTTTATGGCAACAGGAGAACTTGTATTGTGGATTATTCTGGCATTGAACATTATTTTTTGGACATTAATCGTTGAAAAAACCTGGTATCTCAATTTCATTTTCCCTCAGCTACTGTCACAAGGAAAAACACAGTGGCAACGACAAAGCAATCATCAATCCTGGCAAGCCCACCGAGTCAGAGAAATGATATTGGCCAACTTCGACTTTCAACTCAAACGACATTTTATACTGATGAGAAGCTTTATTTCAGTCATGCCAATTCTTGGATTGTTAGGTACGATTATCGGCATGATGGAAGCTTTTGAGGTGCTAACAATTCATGGCACAGGCAATGCTCGTGCATTAGCCAGCAGTTTATCCAAAGCACTCATCACCACCATGGCAGGACTGGTTGCTTCTATTCCAGGTTTATTCGTCTTGACACTATTACAACAGCGAGCCGAAAGACAAAAAGCCAATATTACTGATCAATTACAATTCCAACCCTCATGAGAAAACGGCACCGCAAAGCGGGTAATAAAAAAACACTCGACATCAATCTAACCCCGATGATTGATATGGTGTTTATATTACTGATATTCTTTATGGTCACCACCTCGTTTGTCAAAGAAACAGGTGTCAATATCAGCCGTCCTTCTGCTAAAACCGCAGAACGAAAAGAACAAGGCAATATTTTGATTGCCATTACTCATTCAGGCGAAATATGGATGGATAAACGCCACATAGATATTCATTCAGTACGAGCCAATGTTGAAAGAATGAGGGCTCAAAATCCTGAAGCTTCTGTCATTATTCAAGCCGATGTAAAATCCGAATCAGGTTTGATGGTAAAAATAATGGATCAAGTCAGGATGGCAGGAATTTCTAATATTTCCATTGCAGCCAGTGAACCATAATGTGGATATTACGTTATTCAATCAGTTTAAGTCTCGGAGGATTATTAACCATTTTAGTCTTTGTTGCGATGCAACACTTACTGAGTTTTAAACAACTCAACATCAAACATTATCAAAACACCCAACACGTTGATTTTGTCAAATTAATTCGTGACCCCCCTCCTATCCAGAGAAAAAAGCGAACACCGCCTAAAAAACCTGTGGTTAAAAAAAATAAAACCCAACCACCCAAACTGGATCGTTTACAAGTGTCCAAGCCCACACTCACTTCGACAAATCTACCCAAATTCAATCCCGCATTACAATTAAACACCAGTGATGCACTCTATCTGGGAAAATTCAAAAAAAATAGGGGTATTGGTAAAGGAGTAAAGATTGATGAAGAAGTCATACCCCTGGTACGAATTGCCCCACGCTATCCAAGAAATGCGGCGCGCAGAGGCATCGAAGGTTGGGTTAAAGTAAAAATAACCATCAATAAATTAGGTCAGGTCATTGATGCAAAAGTGATTGATGCCCAGCCCAAACGCATTTTTAATCGAGCAGCCATTAAAGCCATAAAAAAATGGAAATTTCGACCCAAGGTTGTTAATGGAAAAGCCGTGCCTCGCATTGCCACTCAGAAGATGAAGTTTGAGCTACAATGAATACTTCCATAACTTAGAATTATACAAATTTTATAACTAAATATTTTTAACCATGAAGAGCATGAAGATAATGAAGAAAAGAGAATTCAGTAACTTATCAAATACAGTTATTGGTTGTGCCATTGAAGTTCATAAAACACTCGGCCCTGGATTACTAGAATCTACTTACCAACGATGCTTGGCACATGAACTAAAAATCAATCAAATTGAGTTTAAAATTGAACACTCATTACCCGTCAAATACAAGGGAATTTATTTAGATATTGGCTATAAACTAGATCTAATTATTGAGAGTGAAATTATTTTGGAATTAAAAACAGTAGAGCAATTAAATGGGATTCACGAAGCACAACTTCTTACCTATATGAAATTAGCAAATATCAAACAAGGTTTCTTAATCAATTTTAATGTAAAACTATTAAAACAAGGGTTAAAAAGTTTTGTTTTATAAAATAATTTCAGAGAATCACATAATGCCAATACACATAATACTCTATCCCTCTTCATTTTCTTCATGCACTTCATGGTAAAAAAATAACATTGCAGTCAACATTTTTAAAAATAAAAAAAACACAAGCACTCAGCCTATTTCTAATCACCCTATTGAGTTTAACCTGCTTGATGGAAAAAGTGTTTGCGTCTGGTGTGTTATCCGAAAGAAACTACCGAAAATTAGAAGCAATCCATCAATTATTAAATAAAGACCAACTAACCCAAGCGCAACAAAAATTAGAGATAATGTTGGTCCGAAAAAACCCGCCTTACACCCAAGCCTTGTTTTTACAAACGGCTGCACACATCTCAATTAAACAAGACAAATACCCCACGGCAATTAAGCAACTAAACGAGGTACTTGCCCTAAAAATATTGCCTGATTTTGTCGAAAAAAATATTGAATATAATTTGGCACAGCTTTACGCAGGAGAACAAGACTATAAAAATAGTCTCACAATTTTAAAACGCTGGCTCAAAAATAATAAAAAAATATCACCTAACAACCACGTATTTATTGCCATGATTTATTCTCATGAGCATTTTTATAACGACGCTATTTCTCATATCCTACAAGCCATTAAACAATCTAAAAAACCCGCTGAATCATGGTATCAAATATTGATCAGCTTTCATCTTCAACAAAAACACTACCAAAAAGCAATTTTGGTTTATCATATTTTACTTAAAAATTATTCTCATCAATTAACTTATTGGAAACAACTGTCTGGCTTATATTTACAAATTAAAAAACCCGCCAAAGCATTAGCGGCCTATCAATCAGCAGACCATTTATTTTTACTTAAAAAGGAATCAGATCTTCAACGATTGGTTGATCTGTATTTGTACTTGAATTTGCCTTTTCAAGCAGCAGAAAAACTCCATCAATCCATCCAGTCAAAGACAATCACCTCCAACCAAAAAAACTGGAAAAAACTGGCAGATTGCTGGATTCTTGCCAAAGAATATCCGTTAGCAATCAAAGCACTTAAACAGGCCAGTCACCATGACAAAACAGGGAAAATAGAACTCAAAATTGCCCGACTATTCATCGAAAACTCACAATGGAAACAAGCTTTAATTTCAATTGACAAAGCACTCTTAACAGGCAAATTAACATCAAAAGAACAAAACAAAAGTTACTTTTTAAAAGGCATATCGGCTTATTATGCAAAACAACCTGAGATTGCACGTCAGGCTTTTATAAAAACTAAAAATTATCCACAAACACGGCAATGGTTGAAACAATTGGAATTCAAATGAAAAACATCCAAATTCACATTATTGTTACTTCTCTTTTGATTGACACTTCTTTTTTAACTGGCTGTAGCCATTTTAGTGAACCAGCAACTCAGCCCATAACACCTGATATTACTTATCCCAACCACTGGGGAATATCCCCCTCCCATCAGCCAAGTAACCAAACAATCAAAAAAATTTTTGAAAATATAAAATTACAAAAATTAATTCAAGAAGCTTATCAAAACAATCAAAACTTAAAGGCAACGGCCAAACGCTTAAATGAGTCTCGAATATCCGCTCAAATACAAGGAGTACAACATCGTCCCATCATAACCAGTGATACCTCAGCAACTAAAAACCAAGATACTGAACAATATAAGCTTAATTTAAATATCAGCTGGGAATGGGATATCTGGGGGAAATTAGCCACGCAAACTGAGGCTGTAAATGCAGAACTTAAAGCCCGTCAGGTAGATTATGATGCCGCTAAATTTTCATTAAAAATTCAAATCACCCAGAATTGGTTTGAAAGCATTGCCATTGCACACCAAATTCAATTGGCACAAAAAAATCTGGAAAGTTTTAATATCACTCAATCCATTATTGAATCAGGCTATCGAACAGGCGTTAATCCTGCATTGGATGTACATTTGACCAAAGCCAGTGTTGCCAACGCAAAACAACAATTAGAGCAACAAAAAAATGCATTAAACCTGAAAAAAAGGCAACTTGAAGTCCTAATTGGACGATATCCATCAGGTACAATCATCATTGAACATCATTTACCCAAATTAAAAAACACACCTGATGCAGGCATTCCATCAACTATTTTATCGCAACGATATGACCTGATGGTTGCTCAACACCAATTGAAAGCAAAATTATTACAATGGAAAGTTACCCATAAAAACTTATTACCACAATTTAATCTCACAGGCTCAACAGGTTTTAGCTCCGCACAACTTTTAAAATTACTCGACCCGGATGAATTATTATGGAGCTTAACCACCCAAGTATTACAGCCCATATTTGATAGCGGTATTTCCAAAGCACAACGTGACATTGAACAAGCACAATACGAACAAGCCGTCCACCAATATGCCCATACCGTTCTTGTCGCTTTTCAAGAAGTTGAATCCGCACTGACAACAGAACAGAGTCTACGTCAACAAATTGACTCCCTCATTGAAGCAGAAAATGAATCAAAAAAAGCCGAACAACTGGCAATGGAAAACTATCGAAGCGGATTAACTGACATTATTACCTTGCTAGAATCACAACGCCGACGATTCAGCTCTCAACAAGCGGTGGTTAATTTGCATAATGAGCAATTACAGAACCGATTGAAACTTTATTTGGCATTGGGGGCAGCTGTGGATAATTCAATCAATGCCACCAATAACTGACTGATTAGACACTATGGAACACATCGATAGAATATTTAAATTACACAACCTATTGCTTAATGCTCATCAACCTATTTCACGTATAATATTGGAAGAAAAACTCGAATGTTCTACCAGTTCAGTACGTCGAACCATTGATTTTTTACGTGATAAATTAGGTGCTCCTATAGACTATGATAGAGATCGCAATGGTTATCAGTACCACCCTGAACAAAAGTCTATTTATGAACTGCCAGGACTTTGGCTAAATGAAAGTGAAATACATGCTTTACTGACGATTCAACAAATGCTCAATAACTTTCATCCAGATTTATTACTGGATGAAATCAAACCCTTTGAAAAGCGCATCAAAGAGATTCTGCAACGCACAACGGGTACTCATTGTGAAGATGAAGTAACACAAACTATTCACCTTATGACACAAGGCATACGACAAAAACAATACATTAGTTTTCAACCAATTGCAGATGCTTGTCTAAAAAAACAACAACTAAAAGTCAACTATCATGCTCGCTACAACGATCTATTTTGCTCCAGAATACTGTCCCCACAAAAAATGGTGTACTATAAAAATAATTGGTATTTGGTGGCATGGTGTCATAACAAAGATGCCATAAGGATATTTTCATTGGATAAATTAACCGATGTAATCCCACAAAATATCTCTGCACTGCAAAAAAGTTCAGAAGAAATTGATCTTCAACTATTTTCTTCTTTTGGAATCTTTGCAGGTCATGCCTGTGAAACAGCTATACTCCAGTTTAGTCCTAATATTGCTCGTTGGATTGCAGATGAAACATGGCATCCAAATCAAACTGGAGAATGGTTGAAAAATGGTAATTATCAACTCAAAATCCCCTATAACAATTCTATTGAACTACTCGCAGAAATTCTTAAATATGCAGATGATATAACAGTCATTGCACCTAAATCATTACAACAAGCCGTTGTCGACAAATTATTAAAAACATTGAAAAATTATTCTAATAATAATTAGACCACTGTCAGGATCTGACACAGTAGAATGATAAAATATATTTTTATCTTATAAATAAGGTGGTTGTTATGGAAATATTTTTAACTTTTATATTCGGCATCATATGTCTCTCTGCAAGTATTTGGCTTATTTCAAAACTCCCCAAACCCATTATCATTTTTCTGGCAATAACATCTGGCATCGGGATTCTATTTTTATCTGGCATGTTAAGCGCAAATGATGATGACTGTGATTGTTGAGGTGAATCAGCATCAATTTAACATAGTCAAAATTTCATTCAATAAAAATGAGCGAAGCAGTGCAACCATTAACTGATTTAAAAGCCATCTTACATTCCAAACGAGCCAACATCTATTATCTGGAAATGTGTCGAGTGATGCAAAAAGATGGTCGGGTATTATATCTCACCGAAGCCAATGCTGAAAAACAATACTGGAATATTCCCATTGCCAATACCACCGTCATTTTACTTGGAACAGGCACTTCCATCACACAAGCGGCTGTCAGAATGTTAGCCAGTGCAGGAGTACTCATCGGTTTTTGTGGTGGTGGCGGAACGCCATTGTTTTCAGGCAATGCAATTGAATGGTTATCACCACAAAGTGAATATCGTCCTACTGAATATATTCAAGGCTGGATGTCATTCTGGTTTGATGAAAACAAACGATTGAGTGCCGCCAAGATATTTCAACAACACCGACTAAAATATATGCAACGTATCTGGGGTAAAGACAAAGAGTTGAATGCAGAAGGATTTACTACTGATGATCAGGACATTGGACAAGCCATCAATCAGTCCATCAAAACCATTGAACAATGTAATACAGTCACCGAATTATTGCTTAAAGAAGCCCAGCTCACCAAAAACCTTTATAAAATTGCCTCTAATCGCACCAAAATAAGTAACTTTACTCGCCAGCATGACAATACTGATGATGCTAACGTTTTTCTGAATCACGGAAATTATCTTGCCTATGGCCTAGCTGCGACTACCCTTTGGGTGTTGGGTATTCCTCATGGATTTGCCGTCATGCACGGCAAATCCAGACGAGGGGCATTGGTATTTGATGTGGCAGATTTAGTCAAAGATACACTCATACTACCGTGGGCATTTATTTGTGCCAAAGAAGGGGCGACTGAACAGCAATTTCGTCAACAATGTCTGCAAAACTTTACCCAGCACAAAGCACTTGATTTCATGTTTGATACCGTTAAAGAAATTAGTCAAATGGGCGATCAGCTATGATGGTCACGTTTGTGTCAGAATGTGAAAAAAAATCGCTGAATAAAACAAGGCGGGTGCTGGATGCTTTTGCCAATCGCATAGGAAGTCGAACTTGGCAGACGGTGATAACCAATGAGGGGTTGTTGGCGGTAAAGAAATTGTTGAAAAAAACGGCGAGTAAAAACACAGCAGTGGCTTGTCATTGGTTGCGGAGTCGTAGTCGGAGTGAGTTGGTTTGGATGGTGGGGAATCGGGAAAGGTTTAATGGGGAGGGTGTGGTGCCTGTGAATAGTACACAAAAAAATATAGTGAATACTCAATGGGAAAATGACTGGCAATATTTACCCATCATTAAAGCATTAACAGCACTTTCCGCATTATTCCATGACTGGGGGAAAGCATCGAAACTGTTTCAGGAAAAACTAAACCCAAAAAGTAAAAACAAATACAAAGGCGACCCATTAAGACATGAATGGATTTCTTGTGTGTTACTTCATGCTTTGGTTTATTCATCAGAAAATAAAGAGTCAGATGTTAATTGGTTAACTCAATTATCTGAAGGCAATATTAATGAGGTGACATTAAAAGAATTTGCTGAAAAAAAAGAATTAAAACCACTTTCAAAATTACCTGCCACAGCTTCTTTAATTGCATGGTTAATAATTTCACATCATAGAATTCCTAATTTTTCTACAAATATTAGTAAAACTAGAAGCAATTATTTAGGTGAAAGTGCATCTCATTATACTTCAATATTTCATCAAATTCGACAAAACTGGGGCTATAAAAACCATTACGACGAAAAGGAATACAAACAAAGAATTAATGACTGTTTTGATTTTCAAAATGGGTTGATTTCAGATTCAAAAAAATGGTTAAGACAGGTCAAACGCTGGGCAAAAAAATTACTAGATTGCCAGTCTTTAATTGAAAAATCATTAACTGACGGAACATGGCGATTAATTTTGCATCATTCACGGTTATGTTTAATGCTAGGTGATCATCATTATTCATCAAAAGAAGCTGATAAAAACTGGCAGAATGTTGTCGATTTATATGCTAATACGGACAGAGTAACAAAGCAATTCAAACAAAAATTAGACGAGCATTTAGTGGGAGTAGCAAAATATGCACTTAAAACCACACAATTATTGCCTGCTTTTGAAAACTCACCTCCTAAAGCAATGGACATTCAATCATTAAAAAAAGCAAGCCCCAAAAAATTCAAATGGCAAGATAAAGCTGTTGCACAAATAAAAAAATACAAAACTGATTCCAATAAAAAACGACAAGGTTTCTTTGCAGTGAATATGGCGAGTACAGGGTGTGGTAAAACCTATGCCAATGCAAAAGTGATGCAAGCATTATCAGATGATGGAGAAAGCTTGAGATATGTATTGGCATTGGGTTTGCGAATGTTAACTTTGCAAACAGGCGATGAATATCGTGATAGAATTGGTTTGAACAATGATGAATTAGCCATTTTAATTGGTTCAAAAGCAGTCATGGATTTACACAAACAAGCCATTAATACTGATGATGGCACTGGATTTGAGCAAGCTGGTTCAGAATCAGAAGAATTTTTAATTGATGAAGAGATTGATTATGACTGTGACATCCCCGAAGAAGGTTTGGCAACCGTTTTAACCCAAGAAAAAGATAGAAAATTTCTCTATTCACCCGTATTGGTTTGTACGATTGATCATTTGATGGCTGCAACTGAAACTAAACGTGGTGGCAAATATATTTTACCTTGTCTAAGGCTCATGTCATCTGATTTAGTCATTGATGAAATAGATGATTTTACTGGAAGTGATTTAATTGCCATTGGCCGTCTCATACATCTTGCAGGTATGTTAGGTAGAAAAGTCATGATTTCATCGGCAACCATTCCTCCTGATTTGGCAGAAGGTTATTTTAATGCTTATCGTGAAGGTTGGCAGTTATTCAGTAAAAGTCGGGAAGCCTGTTCTTCAATTGCCTGTGTTTGGATTGATGAATATAAAACACAGTTGGATATATGCCATCATCAACAATCGGGTGAATCGACGTCATTTTATAATAATAAACATATCCAGTTTATTAACAAACGAATTGCGAATCTCATCAAAAAACCAGCCAAACAACGAGCAAATATCCATTATTGTCAAAATGTGATAGACGATTATGAATACGATAGCAATGAAACCAAACAAACACAGTATTTTGCTGAAATTCAAAAAGCCATTATAGAAAAACACCAGAAACATCATTTTCAAGATGAAGTTACTCAAAAGGAAGTTTCATTCGGTGTTGTACGAGTCGCCAATATTCCTCCTTGTATTGCATTAACTGAATATCTGATGCAATCTGAATGGGGTGATGAAATAGATGTCAGGGTGATGTCATATCATAGTCAACAAGTTTTAATATTGCGTCATGAACAGGAAAAACATCTGGACGAAGTATTAAAACGTAAAGAAAAGTCAGATGAAATGCCTATCGCACTAAAAAATAAAGTGATTAGACAGCATCTTGATAACGGTTCAAAAAAACATCTTATATTTATTTTGGTCGCAACACCTGTCGAAGAAGTTGGTCGAGATCATGATTTTGACTGGGCAGTGGTTGAACCATCATCATACCGTTCTATTATACAGTTAGCTGGTCGTGTTCGTCGTCATCGTGAAAGTACAATTACTGAACCTAATATTGCACTTATGCAATACAACCTAAAAGCTATCCAAGAAAAACAATATCCTTATAGTCGTCCAGGCTATGAAGCAAATAATTATGAATTAAAGACTCATAACTTGGATAGTTTAATTGATGAATCAGCAATATTGGAAGCAGTCACCGCCATTCCTAGAATTCAAAAATCAGAAAAATTACAACCCAATGATAAATTAGCTGATTTAGAGCATGAAGTAACATCAAAATTATTAACCAGTTACACCAGTAAAGGAGCAGAAAGTCTCCAAGGTTATTTAACGCAACATTGGTGGTTAACTGCTTTACCTCAAATACTTAACCCGTTTAGAAAAAGTGAACCAACCACCAAATTATTTTTAATGCTTGACGAGGGTGAAACCATTTTTATAGAAAAAGATAAAAAAGGTTTTCCTGTTAAAAGGGAAGGTATTTTGTCGATAGAACGTAAAGCAATAAATACTGAAATAAGGTCAAAATTATGGTTGGAAAGAGATTATCAATCAATCATTGAAAAAATGGCAGATGATGAAAGCAGTAGTGAAAAAATAACCTCATTGAGATATGGAGAAATCAGTATTACCATGCGTGATAATACGGATTATGAATATTCAGATCAATTTGGTTTGAGAGCAGTTTAAAGGAGCATTCAAACATGTTAGACCCAGCAATACGTGTTTTTTTTGATGAAAGACAAGACACATGGTTAAAAAAGAACCTTAAATCAACCATGGAAGATTGGCAAAAAAACGAATTAAAAATAAAATGTGAAGAAGTTTTTTCATTCGAGAATTGGTTGCCGAATGCAGCAAAAAGATCAGGTCAAATTTCAATATCAACACATCCATGTACTTTTAGTCATCCTAGCGCAAGAAAAAACAAAAATGGTTACGTTAGTTCCGTGATTAATAAAACCAATTATTGTGTTGATGGTTTTCTGAAAACAGGTAATACAACTGTGGCTATTGATGCTTTAGGCAATGCTGCTGCATTGGATGTTTATAAATTTCTTACTTTAATCATGGGTGACAAAGAAACATTATTAAACCATATTGAAAATGAAACAATTCTGGCAAAAGAGTTACTGAACATAAAGTCAGAATCTTATGATGTTTTACGCAATGGTTTTTTAGAAATGACAGCAATATCAACAGAAAAAGTGACCAGCTCTAAAATTAAACAGGTCTTTTTTCCCATTGATAATGGTTATCATCAATTGTCTATTCTTACTCATTCAGGGCACTTGTTTGAGTTAAGAAAACGGATAGATACAATTCGTTTTTCAGAACAATCAAAAGAATGTCGTGATTTAAAACGCAATGGAAAATTTAGTGCAACAGGGTTTGATGAGTTGTTTAATTTAACAACCATTGGATATGGAGGAACTAAACCTCAAAACATCAGTGTTTTGAATAATCAAAATGGAGGGAAAGCCCATGTTTTATTGTCCATTCCACCCAACATAGAACAACGTAATCTGAAATTTCCTATGAATGATTTTTTCAGAGAATCTTTTTTTATTCAAGACTGTAAAGATATTCTGTTTGCACTTCATAAATTATTTAAAACTCAATACAATAATCATCATATTCGTGAAGGACGTGATTATCGAATACAAGAATTTGTTGATCGTGTTGCAGATAAAATGTGGTCTGTTAGATTAATTGAAAATCAAGTTAAATCATCACCTGATATCAAACTTAAAGCCCACCAAAAAATTTGGCTATTAGAAGAGAATCAACAATTACGAGAAAACACAGATGATTGGCTAGAAAAATTGACCTCTCAAATGACGAAATGGCTGATTCAAAATTATGAAAAACTATTGGGGAAACAAGCCATAAAACAGGGTGAAGCAGAAAGGTTGCATATTAAGAAAATCATAACAGATTGCAAGGAAGCATTGCGATGACAGAGATTAAAAAATTATTGTTACTCCCTCATATTAAAGTTCAAAATGCTAATGCTTTGTCTAGTCCTTTTACCATTGGATTTCCAGCAATGACAGCTTGGTTAGGAGCTGCTCGTGCATTACAGAGAAAACTTAATCAACAGAAAATGGAGGATATCAAGTTTAATAGTGTTGCTGTAATTAGTCATCATTTTGATCTACAAACACATAAAGGTGTTGGAGATTATGTGCATTCCATTATTGGAACAGGTAATCCACTCGAAAAGGATGGTAAGCGTTCTGCTTTTATTGAGGACGCTAGATGTCATCTTGATGTTTCAATTTTAATAGAATTTTCAGGCATTGATAAAGATGACGAAGAAATTTTATTGGAAACTGTAGAGCATATCATGAACACGCAGTTGAAAATTGCTGGCGGAGATATTCTAAAATTCAAGTCACCTGAGTGTTTACGTGTAGAAGATGGTAATAATAAAGATTTAGCCATTCTCAATCGAAAGTTAATGCCTGGTTATACCTTAATAGAAAGACGTGAACTCATCGTCGATGCAATGCAACAAGGGCAAGATGCCATTGATGCAATATTAGATTATCTGAAAATTACGCATCATTGTGAACAAGATGAAAATGAAAATATCACTTGGACAAGTCATAGAAAAACAACAGGATGGATTGTTCCCATTGCAACTGGTTTTCATGGAATTACTGAATTAGGCGTAGCAAAAAATCAAAGAGATTCAAATACTCCACATCGTTTTGCAGAAAGCGTTGTTACTCTGGGGGAATTTGTTATGCCGTATCGTATTAAATCATTGGATGACATGTTATGGCATTATCACACAGATTTAGATAATAATTTATATCTTTGTCGGCAGAATAATCAAATTTAAAATATTTAACATTAAATGGAGAAGAAATATGGCTAAAAATAAAAACATTGCATCGGTACTGGCATTTGAAAAGAAATTGATTCCGTCCGATGGTTATATGTTTGCCACAACATGGAATGACAAAGAAAATATTACACCTTTAAAACTCAAGGAAAAATCAGTTAGGGGAACTATTTCAAACCGTTTAAAAGCAGCCGTTAAAAATGACCCTGACAAATTAAATTCAGAGATTGAAAAACCAAATCTTCAAACAGTGGATTTTTGTGCATTGGGTACTGATCAAGACACTCTAAAATTACAATTTACACTCAAATTTCTTGGTGGCGTAGAAACTCCATCTGCTTGTAATAATGCCGAGTTTAACCAATCTTATACATTAGCAACCAAGAAATATATAGAAGACACAGGATTTACTGAGCTAGCCAAACGATATGCACTGAACATTGCCAATGCACGGTTTTTATGGCGTAACCGTGTTGGAGCAGAAAATATTCAGGTCGATGTGAAAATGTTGAATAAAAATAATGATTCATCATGGGTGTTTGATGCAAAAAAATATAACCTCCGTGACTTCGATCAGTCAGATAAAAATATAAAATCATTAGCCACATTGATCTCAACAGCCTTATCTGAAAAGGATAATTTTTTACTATTGGATATTAATGCTTATGTAGAAATTGGTAAGGCTCAAGAAGTTTATCCCAGTGAAGAGTTGGTGTTAGATAAAGGTAAAGGTAGAAAAAGCAAAATATTATACTCCATTGATAACATCGCAGGGATGCATTCTCAAAAAATAGGAAATGCACTTCGTACTATTGATACTTGGTATCCTGATTTTGATGACCAAATAAAATCAGCGGGACCTATTGCCATTGAACCGTATGGTGCTGTCACCAATTTGGGAAAGGCTTATCGAACCCCAAAAGACAAAATAGATTTCTTTAGTTTTTTTGATGCATTTGCTAGAGGTGAAAAATTACAACGAATAGAAGATGAGCATTATGTTATGGCAACTCTTGTTCGTGGTGGTGTATTTGGTGAAAGTGACAAATAAGGTAATAGCATGAAATATTATCAAGAAATTACACTTCTGCCAGACGCAGAGATTAACCTTTATTTTATTTGGCAAAAAACTTATCAACAAATTCATCTGGCATTGGTTGAAATTCAAAACCCACAAAAACAGGTGGAAGTGGGTGTTTCCTTTCCGCAATATGATGAAAAAACAAATTATTTGGGTTGTAAATTGAGGTTGTTTGCAAAAGATAAAACGATATTAAATCAGCTTAATCTTCAAAAATGGTTACACCGATTAAATGATTATACACATCTCACTAAAATACGTGATGTGCCTGATACGGTAACTGAATTTGCTCAATTCAAACGTCAGCAAGTAAAATCTAATGCAAAAAAAGTTAGACATGCAAAACGTCAAGCCAAAAGAGACAATATTGAATTTGAACAAGCATTTAATAATTCTGATTCATTTGAAATGACTCAAGTTAAAACAGCTTTTATAAATATGCAAAGTTTGGAATCGGGACATAAATTTCGTTTGTTTATTCAGAAAAAAACAGTGGCTAAAGAAATGGATGGTGAGTTTAGTACGTATGGACTCAGCCAACAAGCCACCATTCCTTGGTTTTAATCCACTATTTAAACAGCAATCAATGATGAAGCCAAAACTGGAAGTCCTTGAACAACAAATAGCCACATCAGAAAAGAACGGTATTGAATATATTTCAATTACAGATATTGCTAAACATAAGAACTCCAACAGGACAGGTGTAATTATTGGCAATTGGCTAAGGAATCGAAATACCATTGAATTTTTAGGTATTTGGGAACAACTTAATAATCCAGGTTTTAAAGTCATCGAATTCGATGACTTTAAAAAAGAAGCAGGTCTTAATAGTTTTTCACTGACACCCAAACAATGGATCGAAAAAACCTCTGCGATTGGTATTATCTCAAAAGCAGGTCGTTATGGTGGCACTTATGCTCAAAAAGATATTGCTTTTGAATTTGCTAGTTGGATTTCTGTTGAATTCAAACTTTATTTAATTAAAGAATTTCAACGCTTAAAAGAACAAGAATTCAAGCAACTGGGTTGGGATATTAAACGTAATTTAGCCAAAGTAAATTACCTGATTCACACTGATGCCATCAAACAAAATCTTATTCCTGATTTATTGACACCTCAGCAGGTTAATTTCATTTATGGCAATGAAGCCGATTTATTAAATGCCGCCTTATTTGGTTTAACCGCTAAACAATGGCAAAAAATAAATCCTGACCTAAAGGGTAATATGCGAGATCACGCCAATGTTCATCAACTGGTTTGTCTGGCTAACCTGGAATCAATGAATGCTCATTTTATTGAAGAAGGGATGAAGCAATCAGATAGAGTTGCCAAGCTTAACCAGCTTGCAATACGGCAAATGAATATTTTGCAAAAGAATGATGTTAATAAAGACCGTGTTTTGAAAGATAGTATTGATATTCATACAAAAGATTGATTGGTTAAATTCACTTATATTTTACCAATCATTTTGCTCTTTAAATATTTATTATAAAATACAATAAGTTACAACATCCCTTGAAATCGTTGGTAATAATAATTAAAATACTGTAAGTGATTGTTATCACTTATTTTTTTATGTTATTATTTGTGTTCACTGCCGTACAGGCAGCTTAGAAAATATCCCCTGGTTCTGTATTCAAAGATGAATCGTTCACTGCCGTACAGGCAGCTTAGAAAGCCAACAAAGTATTGATGATCAATAGAACCTCGTTCACTGCCGTACAGGCAGCTTAGAAATATATACCGCATTGAAGCGGGTATGCCCGAAAGTTCACTGCCGTACAGGCAGCTTAGAAAGTCAACAGTCGCATATACCGTTTCATTATCTTGTTCACTGCCGTACAGGCAGCTTAGAAAGTTCAAAGTCATTGAAATGGGTAGCTATCAAAGTTCACTGCCGTACAGGCAGCTTAGAAATGTAACACGATCAATCGGTTTTCCAGTTCTTAGTTCACTGCCGTACAGGCAGCTTAGAAATATACCCTAATAGTCGTAAGTGTCGTGGATTCGTTCACTGCCGTACAGGCAGCTTAGAAAGGGCGCATAGGGATTAGTGCGAAAGAACTATCGTTCACTGCCGTACAGGCAGCTTAGAAACCATGCGTACGTCTAAATTAATAGACTGTTGAGTTCACTGCCGTACAGGCAGCTTAGAAAGCCACAATGCTTCAAATCCTGTTGATTCTTTCGTTCACTGCCGTACAGGCAGCTTAGAAAATAAGTAGTTGGAGTTGCCGCACCGATATTCAGTTCACTGCCGTACAGGCAGCTTAGAAAACAGTCTGAGTACAATAGATTAGTTAGCACTAGTTCACTGCCGTACAGGCAGCTTAGAAACGAATTAAAATTGTAGGCAAAATTATAATTGGGTTCACTGCCGTACAGGCAGCTTAGAAATTGCTAGAATTAACCGCGTCTGCAATAACATTGTTCACTGCCGTACAGGCAGCTTAGAAAAGCATATTGTCCAACTAATAGACTCTATAGTGGTTCACTGCCGTACAGGCAGCTTAGAAAAGAGGAAGATTGAATAATTATGTATAAGAGAAGTTCACTGCCGTACAGGCAGCTTAGAAAACTAATAGAGCATGGTGTTAGATGTTTATACGGTTCACTGCCGTACAGGCAGCTTAGAAATTGAGCGTCGTGCGTACCTGTATTAACAATACGTTCACTGCCGTACAGGCAGCTTAGAAAAACTTGAAGCGGCAATCAAACGTGAAGAAGTAGTTCACTGCCGTACAGGCAGCTTAGAAAAGTGACAGCATTAATGTCAGTAGTCTTACTGTGTTCACTGCCGTACAGGCAGCTTAGAAAATGAGTCGACTGTTGTTGCATTTCCTAATATCGTTCACTGCCGTACAGGCAGCTTAGAAATATAGAATGAATACAGGCTATATATACAGACAGTTCACTGCCGTACAGGCAGCTTAGAAACGATAAATCATATTGAGCATGATACAATTTACGTTCACTGCCGTACAGGCAGCTTAGAAAACCATTTTATAGGGTTCTACAAGGCAATTATCGTTCACTGCCGTACAGGCAGCTTAGAAAATGCTGTTGCCACATCATCCACTTGCCCTATATGTTCACTGCCGTACAGGCAGCTTAGAAATTTGTGTAATCTTGATAAATAGTCATCTTCTGGGTTCACTGCCGTACAGGCAGCTTAGAAAGCATTCACAGCCCCCCCATACGACATAATATGGTTCACTGCCGTACAGGCAGCTTAGAAAGATGTGAGCAAAAGCAACGTCTAAAGCCCAATGTTCACTGCCGTACAGGCAGCTTAGAAACTAAGTAATTTCCGCTCTCAATCTCACCCCAAGTTCACTGCCGTACAGGCAGCTTAGAAATAAGTTAACAATTATGTCCCGTATTATTTCACGTTCACTGCCGTACAGGCAGCTTAGAAATTTGAATTGAGCATCCCAAGAGCTATGTATTAGTTCACTGCCGTACAGGCAGCTTAGAAATAAACTTTATGCTGACACATCTGTTGAATCTATGTTCACTGCCGTACAGGCAGCTTAGAAATTAATAGTACACACTACAATATTACAAAAAAAGATTAACCATCAAAACTCACCTGTTTTAGCTGAATCATATTGAAAAAGGATTCAGAAATTTTACACTCGTCAAACCAAAATTCTTGGTATTTCTGGTAACTAAAGTTAAATCATAAATTAACGAAGTTACGGCAATTTTCTTATCAATCAAATTTTCCTTAAATGCCCCCACACTCTAGCTTCATTTGGGGTAAAATTTAAAATATTTACACGGTACTGGTCAAGTAATAATCCCAACCATTTTGCCAGTTTATTTGACTGAAGCACATCACTTCTACGACTTATAAGGTAACACGCAATAAATAAACAACCCATATTGCGCAGAAATTTTGTTTGTCTTTTTTGTTACAAAAATAGGCGTATAGTCTTTCTACATAACTATTTTTGTAGCAAAGAAGGCGAACAAAAGAGCCAGTAAGATGGGTAGTTTATTTGTTGCGAGTTACCTAAGCTCAACTCCACGTTGTAGTTCACCGAGTTGATAGATTTTTTTCTTAATTCGCTAATAACATTGGTATCAATCAAATACATTATCTGCTTTACTATCCTGAAAACGTTCAAAATCAGAGTCTTTACCAACTTTTGGTATTTTTTCTAAAACTTCGGTAAAACTTACTTTTTTCGGTTTTAGCAAAGAAGTTTTGAGTATTTTCCTGTGTTGTTCTTCTGCACTAATTCCATGTTTTCCAGCAAGTGACTTAAGTGCTTTGACAACACCTGATTCTATGTTACTCACACTAGACTAGCCATTCACACACTCCTATCTAGGAGGCTGTCCGAAAACTCATCTTTCCGCCAACTCTGCGTTAAAAATGGTCTCAAAATGCTCATTTACACACGTAAACTGCGCTTTTTTGACAATTTTATGCCTTGATTTGACGAAAACCTGAGTTCTCGGACAGCCTCCTAGTATTTATTTTGATATCATTCGCACCAACAATCCTCAAGTTTTCCTCAAGACACTGGTCAAAACCCTGTTACGGGCGTACTATAATTTGATATTTTTAAAAGACACCACCTCATGAAAACTTTATTTAAATTAATTTTGCCTGTCATTGTCATTACAATTAGTCTTTTTACCGCGCAAACTATTCTAGACAACCAGCCAGAAGCTAAAAAATATCGTGTCAAACCCACCGCCAAGATAGTCGTCAAAACCATTCAGGTAAAACGGCAAAATTATCAGATTATTCTCTCATCCCAAGGGATCATTCAACCCAGAATAATCAGTACGATAAATTCACAGGTATCGGGACGTATCACTCAAGTATCCTCTGTTTTTCAACAAGGAGGGTCTTTTAAAAAAAACAGTCAATTGATGAAAATTGATGATCGTGATTATCAATTTACAGTCAATATTGTCCAGTCAGAACTGGCAAAAGCACGTTTGGCTTTAGCGGAAGAACAAGCCCGTGTTAATCAGGCATCCAAAAACTGGGGCAACCTGGGAGATCGAAAAAAACCATCTGACCTAGTCTTAAGAAAACCTCACTTATTGGCAAGTAAAGCGGCAGTTATTGCTTCTGAAGCTCGATTAAAACAGGCGAAACTGAATTTTAATCGAACCACAATCACAGCACCTTATGAGGGACGGGTATTACAACAATTGGCTGATTTAGGACAATATGTTAACGTTAATACGGCGTTAGCCAAGGTTTTTTCGGCTGACTCTGTTGAAATTCGTCTGCCTTTAACCAGTCGCCAGTTACATTTTATTAATTTAACCAAGCAACCACACAATTTAAATTCAATAAAAGTCACTTTTTCATTACAAGATAAAAAAGCACACACATGGCATGGGCACTTAATTCGACTTGAAAATGAGCTTGATAGCAAAACTCAACAATTATTTATTGTTGCTCAAATCAATCAAAACAGTACCAACTATCCATTAAAGATAGGACAATTTTTACAAGCCAGTATTCAAGGAAAAATACTCAAAAATGTCATTGTTTTACCCCGTTCAGCACTCATTGAAGGGCATTATGTCATGATATTGGATGCGGCAAACAGACTACAAAAACGAATCCCTAAAATACTCTGGTCTAGCCAGCATGAAATCATTATTGGTGATGGTATTGAAGCAAATGCCATGGTTAATTTAACACCTATTCATCATGTCATCAGTGGCACCAAAGTTTATCCTGAAAAACAATCTGGGAAGAAGATACCTTGATCGCTTGGTTTGCCCGTAACCATGTTGCCGCCAATTTACTTTTGGTGAGCATCATTGCGTTGGGCTTCAACGCTATCTTCAACCAATTGCCACTGGAAGTTTTCCCTGCCTTTGAACGTCAAAACATCTCAGTCAAAGTCGTTTATCGTGGCGCTACCCCTGCAGACATCGAAGAGAGCGTTATTACCCGAGTCGAAGAAGCCATTGCTAACCTTGAAGGCGTCAAAGAAATTGTTTCAAAAGCCTCAGAAGGACTGGCGTCAGTTAATATTGAAGTTGATCAAAATTATGATGTAAGGCGTTTGCTGGAAGAAGTTAAAGCCAGACTGGATGCCGTTAACAGTTTTCCTGTCGGCATTGAAAGGCCTATCATCAGCCAATCTGTTTACAAAAGAGAAGTCATCAGCGTCATTATTTCTGGTGATTTATCGGAACGTGAACGGCATTATTTTGGGGTTCAAATTAGAGATGAATTAGCGGCATTGCCCAATATCAGTCAAGTAGAACTGGTGGGTGTTAGAGCCTTTGAAATTGCCATTGAAATTCCAGAATTAACTCTAAGACAGTATCAACTCACCTTTGATGAAGTGGTCACTGCTATTAAAAATGCATCTATTGATTTATCTGCTGGCGTTATAAAGTCCAGTCGGGGTGAAATTTTTTTACGCACCAAAGGACAAGCCTATCGACAAGCTGATTTTGAAAACATTCCCGTTATCACTCAACCCAATGGCTCCATCATTTCTCTGAAAGATATTGCGGTGATAAAAGATGAGTTTTCAGAAGAACCATTACTGGCAAAATATAATGGTACAAAATCAGTGGCAGTTAACGTTTATCATGTAGGGCAACAAAATGCCATTGAATTAGCCAACACCGTTAGACAATACATTGAAAACAATAAACAACGATTCCCTGAAAATATTAAATTTGGCTTTTGGAGAGACCGTTCAACGATTGTTAAAAAACGCCTCAATACACTGACAAACAGTGCCATACAAGGCGGCATTCTGGTTTTTATTTTACTCACGTTATTTTTACATTTTCGTGTCGCATTGTGGATATGCATAGGAATTCCAGCCTCTTTCCTGGGGGCGATGATGCTGATGCCACAACTGGGGGTCACCATCAACCTCATTAGCTTATTTGCCTTCATCCTGGTGCTGGGCATTGTGGTGGATGATGCGATTGTCACAGGAGAAAACATTTACTCTCATTTAAAAAAGAACACTAATGGCTTACAAGCAGCCATTGACGGAACCAAAGAAGTAGCCGTTCCCGTCACTTTTGGAGTATTGACTACAGTGGTTGCATTCACTCCTTTATTGATAATTAATGGTCGCCGAGGAGAGATGTTTGCTCAAATTTCACTGATTGTTATTCCTGTTTTATTGTTCTCTTTATTTGAGTCAAAATTTATTCTTCCTGCTCACTTAAAAAATCTTGATCTCCATAAAAAACCTTATAAATTTGATTTTTTTTCAAGGATTCAACGTAGCATATCCAACGCTTTTGAAAAAACCACCTTACTGGTTTATCAACCCATTCTTTCACTGGCATTAAAATGGCGTTATGCAGCTCTTGCCTGTTTTACGGGGCTTGGTCTGATTATTTTAAGTTTGGTCATCAGTGGTCATGTCAAATTTATTTTTTTTCCCAAAATACCCAGTGAAATTGCCAAGGCAACCTTGGTGATGCCCGTTGGTACTCCATTTGAAATTACTTCAAAATATATCAACCAAATAACACTGGCGGCTCAACAACTTAAACACAAACACATCGACCCAAAAACCAAGCAATCAATTATTCGCAATATTTTGACCATTGAAGGAGCAACAGGCGCTAAAAAACGAGGGCAATCTCATCTTGGACGAGTCTCATTTGAAATTACACCACCTGAAGACAGAGAACTAACCATCAGCAGTACACAGTTGGTCAAACAATGGCGACAAATGATTGGCTTGATTCCTGGTGCAAAAGATTTGACTTTCAAAGCAGAAATTGGTCATACCAGCTCCCCCATTAATGTTCAAATTGCAGGCAATAATCTCGATAGATTGACCCTTGCAGCAGCAAAAATCAGACAGAAACTCTATGACTATCCAGGAGTTTATGACATTTCAGACAGCCTATCTGATGGCAAAGAAGAGATTAAATTAACCCTCAAACCACAAGCAAAAGTTCTCGGGTTAACTTTATCTGACTTGGCAAAACAAGTCAGACAAGCTTTTTTTGGTGAAGAAATCCAACGCGTACAACGCAATCAGGAAGATGTACGCATCATGGTGAGATATCCGTTAAAAGAACGCCAATCATTAGCCAGTCTGGAGCAAATGCAAATTAGAACAGTGGATGGCACTGCCATTCCTTTTTCAGTGGTAGCCAATGTACACTGGGGGAAAAGTGCTCCCGATATTAAAAGAATTAATCGACATCGTGTGGTCAATGTCACGGCAGATGTCAATAAAAAAACCACCGATCTCAACCCCATCAAACGAGACATGAAACAGTTAATAGATGAGTTGAAACAACAATTCCCCAGTTTACAGCTCTCATTTGAAGGCGAAGAAAGGGAACGCAGAGAGTCTTTTGGTAGTTTAGGGCAAGGCTTATTATTTGTGTTATTCATTATTTATAGCTTACTTGCCATTCCTTTTAAATCTTACTTGCAACCACTCATTGTTTTATCCGTTGTCCCCTTTGGTTTGATTGGTGCTGTATTAGGACACATGATACTGGGGCTTAATTTAAGCATTATGAGTTTATTCGGTATGCTGGCTTTGATTGGAGTGGTGGTCAATGACAGTCTCGTTTTGGTGGATTATGTCAATAAACAAGTCCTCAAAGGTAAAACAGTCATGGATGCCGCCTGTACAGGTGGTGTCGCCAGATTTCGCCCCATTATTCTAACGTCATTAACCACATTCGTTGGCTTACTGCCCTTAATATTTGAGAAAAGCACACAAGCACAATTTCTCATTCCCATGGCTGTTTCATTGGGTTTTGGTGTATTTTTTGCGACATTGATTACTTTGATATTAATTCCTGTTAATTATTTAATTTTAGAAGACCTTAAAATAATTAAACGCTTTTATTGACTTAGGTCAAAATAACCACATTAAAGATATGTTAGTATCAAAAACGTAATCTAACCAACAGTTAGGATTAAATCATGAACACCATTAATCATCTCTGTCGCCATAAAAATGCCCAGCCTGTGCTGCATGAAATTCGACATGCACTCGATAAACTCATCCATTCACAGGAAACCACAACCATTGACCTACATGCATTACCGATGACAAAACTGGATATTGACGAAGTTTTGGAAGTGCTTGGAAGAGGAGAAATTTTTATCACCATTAATTCACTGGGTAAAAGTGAGATTTGGGAAACTCAGTTTCCAGGCGTATGGATCACCAAGCATCACCCTTATTATACAAATAACAGTATTTACTTTGTAGAAATAAGCCCATCGCCCAAGTTATTAACGGTATGTAAAGAAGATTTAACCATTGGATATACTCAGTTAGCAGAAAAACTAATGAACAAACCTGAAATTCAGGTAGCCTGAACAAACAGATAAACTGCCTGAATTGATCATTTATGTCATTCCACGATTGTGTCTAAACACGACTGGGAATTAACGACACAACAGTGTAAAGACACTATTTTGAAGAACACTAAAATAGGAGTCAAGCTCATGCCTAATCACACCAGTTTAATTGATCAATTATATCGCCAAGGCGTCAGTCGTCGCAGTTTTATAAAATTTTGTTCGTTGACGGCTTCTCTACTGGCATTACCACCAACCATGGTACCCGCCATCGCCAAAGCGCTGGAAAAAGCCAGAAGACCCTCCGTCATATGGCTGTCTTTTCAGGAATGTACAGGTTGTACAGAATCCATTACGCGCTCACATGCCCCGACGATTGAATCATTGATCTTTGATTTTATTTCTCTGGATTATCATCATACCTTACAAGCTGCTTCTGGCCATGCGGCTGAATCAGCTCGTGAACAAGCAATGAAAGACAATGCGGGTAAATATTTATTAGTGGTTGACGGCTCTATTCCCTTAGGTAACCCTGGATTTTCTACCATTGCAGGCATATCCAATGAAGAAATGTTGGTCGAAAGTGCCAAAAACTGTGCGGCAATTATAGCCGTAGGCACCTGCTCAGCTTATGGCGGTTTGCCTCATGCAAAACCAAATCCAACAAAAGCCGTTTCGGTTGCTGATTTAATCAAAGACAAACCCATTATCAATATTCCAGGTTGCCCTCCTATCCCTGTCGTTATTACCTCCGTTCTGGCCCACTATCTTACTTTTGGAACCATTCCTGAACTTGATGAACTGGCACGCCCTAAAATGTTTTACGGCAACAGTATTCATGATCGCTGTTATCGACGCACATTTTATGATCAGGGTTTATTTGCCAATTCATTTGATGACGAAGGGGCAAAAAAAGGCTGGTGCTTATACAAACTGGGCTGTAAAGGCCCAACCACTTACAACGCTTGTGCCACCACAAAATGGAATGAAGGAACCAGTTTCCCGATTGAATCAGGCTCACCTTGTATTGGTTGTTCACAACCCAATTTCTGGGATGGCGGAGGCTTTTATGATGCTTTATCACAACCCACTGAAAATATGTCCAATGTTGCATTGGGTGCTGTTGCTGCGGGAGCGGTTGCTGGTATTGCAGTGAGCACAATCAGCAAAAATGCAAAAGCAAAGGCCATTAACAACCACCATACAGTCACAGTAGATGATATGGAGTAATAATCATGAACGGTGAAACACTTGAACTTCTCAGCTGGGTAAGAGGCCCAGGTTTTCAAATTGCGATAATTTTGTTCTGCTTTGGCTTAATCTATCGTGTTGTGACTATTTTACAAATTGGTAAAAAGAAAAATTTATCAACAGCACGATCATCCGCTACCGTTGCAGGTGCAAAAACAATATTTTCTCGATTCCTGCCAGTCAATGGGCTATTTTTTAAAAACCCAGTGTTGCACATCGCTGGATACATCTTTCATATTGGCTTTTTCATTGTATTGTTCTTTTATGACCCACATATTGAGGTATTTAATGATCTGCTGGGTATTAGCTGGCCTGCACTACCCACAGGAATCATCACCGCTACCGCATTACTCACCATGATTGCGTTATTGACTCTGCTGGCCTATCGAATCACCGATCCTGTTCGTCGTTATTTATCTGACGGTCAAGATTATTTAATCTGGGTCATTAGCTTTTTACCACTAATTACAGGTTATTTGGCTTATCAACACATGCTATTACCTTACACACAAATGCTGGCATATCACCTACTATCAATAGAATTATTAATGGTATTGTTACCTTTTACCCGACTGAGCCACTTTATAACAATATTTATTGCCCGATTTTATAGTGGTGCTGAATCTGGTCGAAAAGGAGTGTCATCATGAATCCAACTAATACGCTTGCCGTTAATGCTTTTATTGAACAAATTGACAGCTCAATCGCCGCCTATGCTCAGAGTTGCACTCATTGTGGTTTATGCGCTGATGCCTGCCTGTTTTACACAGAAACTCAAGACCCCAAATATACACCTATTCATAAAGTTGAACTGTTAAAACGAACTTGGCTACAAGAATTTACGGTGCTGGGCAAACTGGGTAAAAAACTGGGATTTTTAAAACCCATTTCCGATGCAGATTTAGCTGAATGGGAAACCGTAGTTTATGATGGTTGCACCTTATGTGGTCGATGTTCCATGGTGTGTCCTGCTGGCATTGATATTTCAACCATGATTCGTAAATCCAGAGAAGCTTTTTCGACTTCAAAATATGCTCCAAAAGGTTTAAAAAATGCCACCAAATTAGCCATTGAAACGGGCAGTCCTATGGGGGTTAAATTTCCTGCTTTGGCGGCACAAATCAAACACATTGAAACAGATTATGGTCTGGCGATCCCTGTTGATGTCAAAGGGGCAGACTACATGACATTAATCTCCTCAATGGAAACTATTTATTACCCTGAGTACATTGCTGCACTGGCAAAAATTTTCAAACATGCCAATGTTTCTTGGACAATCTGTTCCGCTGCATTTGAAGCCACCAATGCAGGCATTCAAATTGGCGCGTCTGATTTAGCCGCAGAATTGGTCGAAAAAATCGTCGCTGGGGCAGAATCTTTGAATGTCAAAAATGTCATTAGCCCAGAATGTGGTCACGCCTATACCGCTCTTCGATGGGAAGGGCCTAATCTAATTGGTCGTCCCTACCCTTTTACAGTGGTACATATTTTAGAATTACTGGATCAATTAAGACAAGCAGGACGCATCAAAACCAAAGGCAGCTGGGATGAAGATTTTACCTTTCATGACCCTTGCCAATTGGTTCGTAAAGGTGGTGTGGTTGAAGAGCCTCGACAATTAATGAAACTATTCACCAGCCAGCTTAAAGAAATGCCAGATGCAGGTGTAATGAACTGGTGTTGTGGTGGTGGCGGTGGCGTCAGCGCAAACTCTAGGGCAGAAGATTTGAAACATAAAGTTTTCAATAAGAAAAAAACACAAATTGAAGCCGTTGGAGTTAATACCGTTATGACCGCTTGCGCTAATTGTCGAATGACTTTTGAAGAAGCTTTTGAGCATTATGATATGAAAACTGAAATTATCAGCCTAACAGAAAAATTGGCTGAGTATTTAGACGAAACCAAATAAAGTTAAGGGGAAATGATCATGAGTGAACGAATCGTTGTTGATCCAATCACCCGAATTGAAGGACATCTGCGAATTGAGGCAGAAGTTGATGATAACATCATTAAAAGTGCCTATTCTTCTGGCACCATGGTTCGGGGCATTGAAATTATTTTACAAGGCAGAGACCCGCGTGATGCTTGGGCATTTGCCCAACGCATTTGTGGTGTCTGTACTTTAGTACATGGTATTGCTTCAGTGCGCTCTGTTGAAAATGCACTGAACTACGCTATTCCACCCAATGCACAAATTATTCGTAATTTGATGATTGCGGCTCAATACGTCCATGACCATGTGATGCATTTTTATCACTTACATGCTTTGGATTGGGTCGATGTCGTGTCGGCTCTAAAGGCAGACCCGAAAGCCACTTCTGAGTTGGCTCAGTCACTGAGTAGTTATCCAAAATCTTCACCGGGGTATTTTTCTGACGTACAAAAGAAAATAAAAACCTTTGTAGAAGGTGGCCAACTAGGCATCTTTAATAATGGTTACTGGGGGCATTCCGCCTACAAACTTCCAGCAGAAGCTAATTTAATGGCCGTTGCTCATTATCTTGAAGCTTTGGCATGGCAACGGGATGTTGCTAAATTACATACTATTTTTGGTGGAAAAAACCCACACCCTAATTTTTTAGTGGGTGGTGTACCCTGTCCAATAGACCTTGATTCAGATTCAGCAATTAACATGAAAAAACTCTCACAGGTCCACTCTATTATTCAACAGATGCAAACATTTGTTGATCAAGTTTATGTTCCAGATACTTTAGCCATCGCAAGCTTTTACAAAGAATGGACACAAGTTGGCGAAGGTGTGGGCAATTTCATGACTTATGGTGATTTACCCGAAAAAGGCATGGATGATCCAAGCAGTTTCTTCTTACCTGCGGGCGTCATACTCAATCGGGATCTTTCACAAATCCATGAAGTTGACATGAATGACCCAAATCATATACAAGAATTTGTCGGTCACTCATGGTATGACTATAAGGGTGGTAAAGACAAAGGATTACACCCATACGATGGGGAAACCAATTTAAATTATACAGGCCCCAAACCACCTTATGATCATTTGAAAGTAGATGAGTCATATTCCTGGATGAAATCACCTCGTTGGAAAGGTCATGTGGTTGAAGTTGGACCATTAGCACGAGTGCTAATGCTTTACGCAAAAGGTCATGAGCAAACCAAAGAACTGGTACAGATGACATTAAATAAACTGGATATTCCAATCACCGCTTTGTTCTCAACATTAGGCAGAACTGCCGCCCGAACACTTGAAACAAAAGTCATCGGTGATGCCATGGAAAACTGGTATAACCAATTAGTCAGCAACATTAAATCAGGTGATACTAAAACTCACAATGATATTTTATGGGATCCATCAACTTGGCCAACTGAAGCCCGAGGCGTAGGTTACATGGAAGCTCCACGTGGTGCGTTGGCTCATTGGGTTGTGATTAAAGAAGGAAAAATTGATAACTACCAAGCCGTTGTTCCCAGCACTTGGAATGCAGGACCTAGAGATTCATCGGGTAAAGCAGGACCTTATGAAGCGGCTTTGGTTGGTCAGCCTTTAGCTAATGCAGAACAACCCATTGAAATTTTAAGAACCATCCACAGCTTTGACCCTTGCATAGCCTGTGCAGTACATTTAACCGATAAAAATGGCGAAGAAATGATTAAGGTCAAAGTTAGATAAAATTTATTTGAAAAGGAGTCAACCATGAATATAACCCAAAAAATCGCCCTATTCACCGTCAGTTGCTTGATGAGCAACACTGTATTTGCACATATTGCTAATACGGTTCACGTACATCATTACGATATTTATACGGTTGGATTAATGCTAATTATCGCATTATTGACAGGTATTATGTTATCGATTCGGAAATAAAATTTTAGTTAAAATAATCAGTCTCCTAGGAGGTTGCCTGAGCACTCAGATTTTCGTCAAATCAAGGCATAAAATTGTCGAAAAAGCGCAGTTTACGTGTGTAAATGAGTATTTTGAGACCATTTTTAACGCAGAGTTGACGGAAAGATGAGTTCTCGGACTTTAGCTGATTATTTTAGGTCTATGCTTATGTTTCCAATGTTCCGCTTTTTCTCTAGCCAACTGTTGCATATCAATAAATTGATCCGCTTCATCGACAATTTCGACACCTAATAGGGTTTCTATGGCATCTTCCAATGTGACGATACCTAAAAATTGCTCATATGAATCATTAACGACAAATAAATGCTCTTTACGTTTGATAAATAAATCGATCAGATAATACACTGGAATATTCTCAGAAACGATAAAAACTGGCTTCACTAATTTTTTGATAGGTTGCTCTGTTTTTCCATCCAGCGATTTTGTTTTCAGGATTTCTCGTGCAAACACAACACCAACAATATTATCGCTCATTCCCTTATAAACAGGAATTCTCGAATAAATAAACATATTGTCATTCATCAAAGATGATTCAATACTTTGGTCACAATCCAAACTGTAGACGACGGCCCGTGGCGTTAGAATTTCTTTAACTTTTATCTGCTTCAGATGTAAAATATTTTCAATCAATTGACCTTCTTTTTCTTCTAAAATCCCACTTTCCTCCCCAATTTCTGCCATCGCAAAAATTTCTTCTCGGGTCGTGCCTTGGGGTTTATTTTTCTTTATTCGCTGAGTGATTAAACTGGACAACCAAATTAAAGGAGCCAATAGTCTCATTAAAATACAAATCAAATAGGCAGATGGTTTAGCCAGTGCTCGCCAGTAAGTTGATCCGATGGTTTTTGGAATAATTTCTGAAACATATAAAATCAATAATGTCAGCACTAATGCGATTAGACTCTGCCATTCAATTCCAAACAAACGTACCGCTTCTGCACCAACTCCCGTTGCCCCCATGGTATGTGCAAATGTATTGAGAATTAAAATAGAGGAAAGCGCTTGATCAATATTATCTTTCAACTGTTTTAAGCGTTGCTTATGCTCCTTATTATCACTCAGGGCGACAATATAACTGTTAGGAATTGAAAGTATGACGGCTTCCAAAATTGAGCACAAAAAAGAAATAAACAGTGCTATAAAAATATAGAATAATAAAATAATAATTGACTCATTTGATGGTTAAAACACATTAGGGGAGCATGCAAAAGAAGTAAAGCAAATATATTCTTAGGACAATCAGGGTAGCTTTTCAGTAATTATCAGTAAAATGATTATGTATTATACTTATTGAAATTTGTACTAGACTTACTATAAACCCAAAAAATATTTTTTATATCTCATGTTAAATTCAGTCTTTAATAATAAAATAATTCAAAGCCTCAAGGCAATGATTAATTATAATAAAAAGGTAACAATAATGAAAAAAGTGATTGCAATCACCAACCAAAAAGGCGGAGTAGGAAAAACCACTACCAGTATTAACCTCGCCGTTTCACTGGCAGAAACCAATAAAAAGATATTACTGGTTGATCTTGACCCACAAGGCAACGCAACCACAGGTTGTGGTATTGATAAAAAATGTGTTAAATCATCTGCTTATGATTTATTGGTTAAAAAAGCATCCATCAACGATGTAAAAATAACAATGCAAGACTTAAATTGTGACTTAATTCCCGCCAATGGAGACTTAACCGCTGCCGAAGTTGAATTAATGAATATTTTTGATCGAGAAAGGCAACTCAAATATCGCTTTAATGATATTCAGAATGACTATGATTTCATCATTATTGACTGCCCTCCTTCACTCAGTATGCTGACCGTTAACGCAATGGTTGCCGCTGACACCATTATGATTCCAATGCAGTGTGAATATTATGCTCTCGAAGGTTTAAGCGCATTAAAAGACACCATCGCCAGCATTAAAGAATCTTTAAACCCTAAACTAGAAGTGGAAGGTTTATTGAGAACAATGTATGATCCAAGAAATCGACTATCCACAGAAGTGTCTGACCACTTAATTGAATACTTTGGCAACAAAGTTTATAGCACCATAATTCCTCGTAATGTACGCTTAGCTGAAGCCCCAAGCTTTGGTCAACCAGTGGTAAACTATGACCGCTCATCTAAAGGAGCCAAAGCTTATATCGAACTGGCTGGCGAAATTTTGAGCAAACAAAGAGAACATCGACTGGCGTCTTAAATTAGCAGACTACCTGAAAATGCAGATTTTCGTCAGAACAAGGCATAAAATTGTCGAAAAAGCACAGTTTACAGATGTAAATGAGCATTTTGACCGACATGGATGTCGGGAATCCAGTCCATTGTAGGAGCAAATGGCTGGGGAGACCATTTTTAAAGCAGAGTTGGCGGAAAGATCAGTTTTCGGACAACCTCCTAGGAGGCTGTCCGAGAACTCAGATTTTCGTCAAATCAAGGCATAAAATTGTCGAAAAAGCGCAGTTTACGTGTGTAAATGAGCATTTTGAGACCATTTTTAACGCTGAGTTGGCGGAAAGATGAGTTTTCGGACAGCCTCCTAGAGCAAATCAGCTGAATCTATTTTCACCATAAAGCACATGAAAACATTGAAGTTTTTTCTTCATCGTCCTCATGTGCTTTACGGTAAAAAATTAAGTCGATAAATTTATCCGTCTGGGCATCATGCTTAAGCATCTGTATCCATTCGTAGTTTTAAAACATTTTGTTACTTTGCCCAATGAGCATTATTATTAAATGAAAAAAATCATACTTTTCTTTATCTCACTCATTTTTGTGAACAACCTAACTTATGCCAGGTCAACTGAAAAAACCTGCCAATCATCCAGTAAAAATAAAAGTCAAGAAATTCGCTGGTATTGTAAACTGGACGCTATTTCTCCGATGTCTATCGATATCAATAATTTCCTAATGAACGACAAAAAAGTGCAACGTTTGATATTAAACACTTCTGCTCCAAGCAGGAGTATCGTATTACCCTGGAAAAGAAAAAAGCCAGTTAAAAACCCTAAAATAAAGGTAGTTAAGTATTTTAAGCCCAAAAAGACAGCACCTGCACCTTTTGAAATTAAAAGATATCAAAAGAAATCTACCTCATCCAAAAACATAAAAACAAAAACGCCTATCAAGACAAAGTCACCAAAAATCAAAATAACCCAATTAAATAAAGGCAGTCAACGCACTAAAACAAATAAAAAAATAACACCCCAAAAAGTCATACCACAACCCAAAAATGAAGTGATTGTTTCTAAAGTCCTCTCTTTACCAGCAAAACCGAAATCAAAACCCAAAAGTAATAAAAAGTTGATGGAAAAAAAGCTGATCCAACCGAATAAAACCACCATCAAAAAACAAACCGTAAAATCACCAAACAAACAATCAATTCAACAAAAGTCTACGCTAGAAAAAACCAAGCCAGCAACAATAGTCGTAAAAAAAATAAAAGTTGAACCCAAAACCACCCCAATAATCAAAAAACAAAATCCTCCGATTGTTTCAAAACCATTACTATTACCCAAAAAACGTTTAACGACTAATCAACCCAAAGAAAAGCAAATAAAGAAAACATCCATTGCAAAAAAACATCCTCTTTATTTGTCGAAATGTAAGCTACGACAACAGATCATTCAGTGTGACCATAACCGCCACTTCAAGTTGGTAAAAAATAGTTCTGCGTCAGCCATTTCTAGTCAAAATCTAGCTAAAAGCAATAAAATGAATATCAATTTTAGTAAACTAAAACAATACAATGACTTTCATGAGTTCAACCTTAGGGAGATATTATCAAGCATCCTGTCTGACAAAGACAAACTCACTATCAAAAATTACTATCACCAAGCCTATACCACCTATTTAAACAAAATGCTGAGCATTGGTTTAGCAGAAGTAACGATCAGTTGGAGAGTATTCAAAAAAGGCCGATTGGGTTATTTGAGCAGAAAACATGAATCAACGTTTTCTTATTTGAAGAGTGAACGAAAAAAACTACCTAATATAACGCACCGTTTGTACAGTGAGTTGAGTATTAATGATTGTAAAATTTTCAGTCATACAATTATTACTTGTGCGATAAGAAAGAATTTTGTTTTTAGGGCTACTCGCCATCAATAAACGCCCCCTATTGATAGAAATTTTTTTCATCTTTTTTGTCACAAAAATAAGACGGACAAAAGAGTTTTATGCCCTTTGGGTGCAAGTAAGATGGGCAGTTTATTTGTTGCGAGTTGCCTTAGAATAAATCAATTTAATCTGATCCGCTATCTCATCATTACTAGCATACAATACCCCTCGATGGTTCATAAAGGTACTGTCAGCACGATTCAAATCTAAAGACTTACTTTGCATATCACTGACAACCACGCCCATTTCCTTAAAAAGACAAGCTGATGCTGCAAAATCCCATAAACTACCACCACTCAACTGTGGTTTTGGAAACTTGAAATAACACGCAGGATGATTTTCCAATACCCAACAAGCATTCATTGCGGCACCACCATACATAATGGTACTAATACCTGAAAACCTCATGGTTAAAGCGGATGATTCAATTTCTGCCAATATTTTTGAAAAGAATGAATGTTGTTTAAAACTTCGATCAGTCACCACTGTTAATATTTTATTCGAGTTATCGACACAAGGTGATAGTTGCCAAGGCTGACCATTTCGGAAGACTCCGCCCTCTTTAGTCGCGTTGTAAAGTGTTTCTTTGACAGGATCATAAATCACACCTATATGAGGTATTCCTATGCGAGAAACCAAGGCAATTGAAACAGCATATCCAGCGGTAGATTCAATAAATGGCAATGTACCATCTAATGGATCAATGCACCAAAAATAATCTTTTTCCAGACGTTTTAGATCGTCCGTGGTTTCTTCTGTTAATAAGGCAAGATCAAATTGTTGGCAAGTTGGTGAGAGTATTTTTAGAATACATTCCTGACTCAAATAATCCACCTCTGTCACCACTTGAGAAGCCAAACTATCCCCAGCCACTTTATGATTAACCGTCAGTGGTTGCGGTTTTTCATCAAATTTTTCCTCGTTCTGACGAAAACCTGTACTCTCTGACAACCTCCTGGGAGTGTGCAAAGTAGATTCTGCTGATTTTCTTAGAATAATCTGCCCTGCCTGAAGTGCAGCAGTAACAGCGCATTGGTTTAATAAAAAAAGATCACTTTTTGAAAGTTCCATAGAAGCGGTTAAATCTCGTTTTTTAGATTTTCCAATACGCTACGGGCCACACGTTCGCTATAATCGTTAATTTTCCAGTGACCAGGACTCCATCCTTTCAAAAAACGATGAAAATCTGTCCATGCCAGCGGAAATAAATCTCTCCAATTGGCTTCAAGTGCTTCAAAATCAACGAGGGTTTGCTTTGAAATTAAGGATTTTTTAAGTGACTGAAAATAAAACTCCAAAAATTGAGGAATTAACTGCTGGCTTTCATTTTCATCCAGACAACTGCCTAAAAAATAACCCACATCTTTCATACCACAACCACCACCAACATATTGAAAATCAACAGCCGCTACCTTTTTACCATCGGCAGAAAAACAAAAATTAGCCAACTTAGCATCACCATGAACAAATGTTTGAAACGGACTATCTTGTAATTTTTGGTCAATTAAATGGGCAGCTTTTTTCAGGACTGAATCATTTAAAGCATTTAACTCGTCAGGTCGGGTCTCTAAATGCCAATAGGTTCCCAATGGCCATAAATTCGTTGGTTGTTTACCCAAAAAAGTGGCATGGAAATTTGCCAGCCAGGATAAACATTGGTTAATTTCATCATTTGAAACCATTGATTTACGTGCGGGATAACCTGACTGATCAAGATCTTCAAGAACCATTAAAACTTCATCATCTTGAGTCTCTAAGGCAAGACAGTCAGCCGTTAAACAAGACTCATCACAAAACTGATTCCATTGTTGATACCAAGCCATTTCTACTCGATATGATTTAACCTTTCTGGCATGAGAAAGGTCAGTGTTCCAACCTCTCGGATGTTTTTTCTTATCAGGTAGTCGGACATGTTTAACCACCACACTTTGCAACCTGCTATCGGTGAGCTTATAGCGTAAAATTTCACCATAACCACTCCACAAACTTTGAATCATTTCGGTCTGAGTTAGTGTTGATGCACCTGTTGCATTGAGGATAATTGTTTCGAAGTGATGATTCATTTAATTGCCAAAATTAGACTATACCACTGAATATTCAACAGCCATGATATGACTTTCTCCAGGCTCAATGGTAATTGCATCCGACATAGCATTAGCCGACTCAACACAAACCATTTTTTGCCAGCCCTGCTCACCTAAGTCACCCATTTTTTCAGCTTTATTATTCCAGGGATTCCAAACAACGGTTGATTGACTGCTTGATTTTTTAATCTTAATTTGACGATTAAAATCTACATCATTAATCACACAATCAACACGGTGTTGTTGATAAACACGATCTGTTTCACCCGTAAACCTTATATCATCTAATTGTGTTTCGTTATCATCAATGACTTTATTATAAAAGTCACAACCATCCATGCCATCAATGTGAATATTTTTAATCTCACTGACTGCAAAATAAGTATGTAATGCTTCACTAATGACAAAACTTTTATCATCTCTATTTTCAGTTTTTAAGGCAATTTTTAGTGTTTTTCCCATCATAATGGTCATGGATAAACGGGAATGATAAGGCCAATATTGATTTAATTTATCAGTCATAACCAAGCCTAACTCTACCATTATTTGCCCATCATCTATCATTTTTGCATCAAGACACTCCCACGGTGTCGTTCGAGCAAAACCATGGGCGGGAAAATTATTTTTTTCATGATGATCACCAAACCATGGCCAGCAAACAGGAATCCCACCTCTGATGGATTTTCCTTGCAAAAATTTTGCTTCATCAGATAACCAAATAACAGGCTTCTTGGTATGAGTAGGTTGCCACCTTAATAAATGACCTCCTTGCAAGCACAATTCAGCGGTTGCCAAATCTGTAGAAACATTCACAATAATCAGTCCATCATCTTTTTCTTTAAAAGCTAACTTACCGTCAATCGCATAATGATTATTTAAGTCTTTAATGTTCATTTTTATCAGGGCCGCCAATCAGAATAATAAATGGTAATTTCTTCTGTCATTGCTTGAGATTTAGTCATTGCATCCTCTAAACCTTCTAACATATTATCCATCGTAACCAAATGTCGAGGAGTCAGTTGGTCTGATGAGATAATCGCCATATTCGTATTTAAAAGCCCTTTATCCATTTTATATTCAGTGGCTATTTTCAGCGTTCGTTGTTGCAACATTTTTACATATCTTTTAACGAACGCTTTCACTTCTACCATTCCTGTTTCTGGTAAAATAATGATAAATTCATCATGACCACAACGACAAGGAACATCACAAACTCGACAAGTATAAGTCAACAACTCAGCCATTGCCGTAATAAAATAATCACAGAAGTCCTTACCAGAAGATTTAAACAATGTTTTAAATTCACTTATTTTAACCTCAACCAATGTAAATGACCGAGGATAACGTTGTGTTGAAACCACTTCTTCTTCCAGCCTCAAATTAAAATGAGTCTTATTCCAAAGATTGGTTAACAAATCAACCTGTGCACGCTCTTCCAATAACAACATGTAATGTTTGGTTCTTAAAACAGTTCTTATTCGTGAATGTAATTTTACTGAATTATAAGGCTTTAATATATAATCCAAATTATCCATATTGGCACTTTTTGAAATTAAATATTCATTATCAGGATGAGTAATCACAATGGTTTGAATACTTGGTGACTCTTCATGACACATCATAATTTCATCAAAATCGGCTTCACTGGAAAATATTTCAGCATCAACCAATATAATATCGGGTAGCAATTGATTGATTGAAGACAAGCTCTTTTCAATGCTTGCAACAGACTTTATTTCAACGCCCTCTATATGAATTGATTGTGTAATACGTTCATTTTTAGTCACAACTAAAATGCTGGAATGTCGATCAATCTGATTCTTTTTATAAGTTGACAACAAATCAACTTTTGACAGCTTCATTTTACCAGGAATTCTAACCACAAAGGTACTACCAACAGACAATTCACTGGTCACATCAATGGTACCCCCCATCATTTCACAAAATGATTTACTGATTGCCAAACCCAATCCTGTACCACCATATTTCCTGGTTGATGAGGTATCAGCCTGAACGAAGGCATGAAACAGTTTTTTGGTTTGGTCTTCTGTCATGCCAATACCAGAATCTTTAACACGAAACTCAACCCACTCATTGCCTTCATCTACCAAGGTGTTAACGATAAATCCAATCTCACCATTGTTGGTAAATTTTGCTGCATTACTTAATAGATTCAATAAAATTTGTTTCAACTTGGTTTGATCAATGTAAAGCTTCTCAGGTGTCTTGATGACATTGACAACGAGCTTGTTGCCACCTCGCTCAATCACGGGTTTAATGGTGTCAAAAATAACTTGTAACAAAGCATCTAATTGAATATTTTCCAAATACAGCTGAGTTCTTCCAGCCTCTACTTTGGACAAATCCAAAATACTGTCGATTAAATTTAATAAATGATGTCCAGAACCCACTATTTTATTCAAATCAGGTATAAATGTCGGGTGATGAAATTCTTCGGCTTCTTCAACCAAAAATTCACCATAACCAATAATTGCATTGAGTGGAGTGCGTAATTCATGACTCATATTGGCAAGAAAAGTGCTTTTGGCAAGATTTGCATTTTCTGACAGTTGTTTTGCTGTTTTAAGTTCTTGCTCTAAGGCTTCCCGTTCTTTTAATTCTTGTTCTGCAATGGCATATAATCGGATATTATCCATGGCAATTGAGGCAATTTCAGAAAAATGAGACATCACTTCAACATCTTTATCACTGAAATTTTTGCTTGAATTATCATCATAAGCAATGCCCATCACACCAATGACTTTCTCTGCACAAATAATTGGAATCCCAAGCTCCATTCGGATACCATTTTTATTGACATTATGAATAATCGCTTGTCCTTTGCTATAAACCTCACCAACAAAGCCTTTATTCTTACTCACCTGCTTACCTTGTATTGCCTCATAACACCCTACTCCGAGCTTACAGGATAAAGCATCTGATTTAGGGTTAAAAATACAAGCCAAACCATGTTTCGCATCCAGAAAATGCATGGCTTGCTTTAAAAAGGTATTGAGTAAGTTATCAACTTCTGGCCGTCCACTCAACGCAGTGGCTGTTTGATGTGCTAATATCAGATATTCGTATTGTTGACGTTGTTGGTCTGCTTCAGATATTTCTCCCAGTGTTTTTTCTGATAACAATAATTCACTTTCATTCAAATCTTTTTCATAAACACATTCAATCGCATTACCACCACGAGTTTGAATATTTTCAACCACTGTTTTGGTTGCGGTCAAAATATGTTGAGTTGATAATTTGGTGATTTTTGCAAATATTTCAGATGCAATAACACTGATACTGGCTGTCAATTTATGCTTATGATTGTCCAGCTCATTTTTCTTGAACAAAACTTCAACTTCTGCCCGCAATCGTTCAGCCAGTATTTTAGCACCCCATAGACCCGTTTCAGGCAATAACAAAGCAAAACGACCTTGCCCCCAATAACTCAAAATATCGCAAACTCGGCAATGCGCCCACAATAATCGTGTAATTGCGTTAACCACTTTTCCAATGACATCTTTATTTTCAATCTCTTTGAAATGATCCACTTCTAAAATAAACAAACTAAAATGGCGGTCATAACGCACAAAAGAGGCGAATTGTTCTGACAAACGTCGATCGAAATGCTTCTGATTCCATAACCCCGTTATTGGATCAATGTGTGACAGATTAGACAGTACATCCTGATATTGTTTTTTTCTTAACGCACTGCGAACTCTTATGATTACTTCTAATGATTCGCAAGGTTTTACCAAGTAATCTATAGCACCCGCTTCAAAACCTTTAACTTTATCTTCTACCATGCCCAGATAAGTGATAAAAATAACAGGGATAGAATAAAACATTTCATTACGCTTCATTTCACGACAAATATTAAAGCCATCAATGCCACAAAATTCAGGGTCAATAATGATTAAATCAGGTTTTTTATCTTTAATTAACTTCTTAGCATGGTCTCCAGTTTCGGCATAAACCAGCTGAAACTCATGCACATCCATCTCAGATCGAAGCATTTCAAGGGTTTCAGTTGAATTATCAATAACAAGTACGGTTTGTTGTTCTGGCATCATGATTTAGATTCATTTTTTAGTTCGACTGCGTATGACTTCATTAAAAATTCCCACCCACCAAGGCGAAAACTGTTTTTCTGACTGACTGTTAATTTCGATAACTGCTCGTAGCATGGGACGTTTATGGGTTCTTTGTGACCTAACATGAGTCATCGCCTCAAAAGTATCTGCAATGGCAATCATACAAGCACCATCAGATAATTCAGTATTTTTAATTTTATTCGGATAACCATTACCATCAAATCGTTCGTGATGTTGCAAAATCATTGTTGCCGCATCATCCCATCCTGGAATTCTTTTGATGTAGTCATGACCCAATACGGGATGTGTTTTTAATAGTTTAAATTCTTCATCATCCAAACGACTGTCTTTAGCCATTAATGAGTCAGGTAAAAATGCCATGCCAATATCATGTAAATACACGGCAGCTTCTAATTGTTGTGCATTGACGATACAATCTGATTTTTCATTCAAAGCACTGACTAAATCTAAAACACGTTGACTTCGCCCTTGCCAATAAGGCATGTATGATTCAAGTTGCTCAATCAGTTGTTTAAAATACTCGATGTCCTTCTGATCAGATGCAGATCGCAACGAACAAACTTCATTTTTGCTTTCAGTAATAACAACTTCATCATCTGAGTTTAATTGCTGAATTAATAGCTGGATATTATTAAGATATTCTTGTGAATCAGAATGACATATTTTTTCAAGGTAACTTGATAACTCTTGAATATTTCCACTGATAACACCAGCATTGAACAACTTATTTGATTCATTTTTTACAAAATCCATCGACAATAAAACAACATCACTCAATGCTGCATTGTAGCTTAATTGGTGATGACGAATGGCATCAAGAATGTGCTCTACATTGTGTATAAAATCAGCTATTTCACCAAAACCAACCATTTTAAGGTTGCTTTTAATGGAATGCACACAACGAAATAAATCATTGATGGCTTCAGGATCATCAGGATTATTTTCCAGAACAATTAATAAATTTTCAGCCGTATCATATGATTCTTGAAACTCCTGATAAAAATCATTAATTAATTCTTGGTCTACCTCATAAAATGTACTTTTTTGGTCGCTCATTATTTGAACATGATACCCTTTAAGTTAAGAACATGATGCCCTGATGGGAAAATATTCTGCGAATGGTATATTTTTTTACCATGAAGCACATGAAGACAATGAAAAAAAACTTCAATATCTTCATGCACTTCATGGTGAAAATAAAAAACACCTATTATTAAAATAACTTTGTTTTTCTGATACTTTAAAAAAACTACTTTTCACAGTCATAAGGATAGCATTAAATCATTATTTTTCTACAAACTAGCCAGCATAGCATCTGTTAATTTTTTAAGTTGTTCTGGCTTGATTATATAAGGAGGCATAATGTAAATTAAGTTTCTAAAAGGACGTATCCAAACTCCCATTTTTACAAATTTTTGCTGTAGACTGGCGACATCAACATCGTCATTCAATTCAATGACACCAATTGCGCCCAATACACGTACATCCTTTACCTTTGAATGGTTTTGACATGGCATCAAAGACTCAATCATTTGTTGTTCTAGTTTTATAATATTTTGTTGCCAAGAGGAATCCAGTAACAACTGAATACTCGCCAATGACACAGCACAAGCCAGTGGATTTCCCATAAATGTTGGTCCATGCATAAAAACACCTGGATCCGCTGTTGATATAATTCGCCCTATTTTTTCTGTTGCTAAGGTTGCAGCCATACTAAGATAGCCCCCTGTCATTGCTTTTCCCAAACACATAATATCTGGGCAAATATTGGCATGTTCACAGGCAAATAATTGACCTGTTCGACCAAATCCCGTGGCTATTTCATCTGCGATTAATAATACATCATATTGATCACAGAGTTTTCGTGCATGAGCTAAATAATCAGGAGCATAAATTCGCATTCCTCCAGCACCTTGTACAATGGGTTCTAAAATAATGGCAGCTATTTCATGGTGATGCTGTTCAAGAGTGGCTGTCATTGCTTGCATGTCTTGCAAACACCACTGCTGATTGTTTTGACAATTGGGTGACTCTACAAAGAAATGTTTTGGTAGCAATGATGAAAACAAATGATGCATTCCATTCACAGGATCACACACAGACATAGCGGCAAATGTATCTCCATGATAACCATTTTTAATGGTTAATAATTTGGTCTTTGTTTTGTCACCTTTGGCTTGCCAATATTGCATCGCCATTTTAATTGCTACTTCGACTGCCACTGAGCCAGAATCACAGAAAAAAACAGTTTGCAATGACTCGGGTGTTATCCGAATCAATTGTTCTGCCAGTTGAATAGCAGGCTGATGTGTCAATCCTCCAAACATCACATGTGACATTTGTTGCAATTGATCATTAATTGCCTGATTTAAAACAGGATGGTTATAACCATGAATAGCGCACCACCAAGAAGCCATGCCATCAACTAATTTTTCACCACTTTCAAGCGTTATATAAACACCCTCTGCTTTTTCGACAGAATAACATGGCAAGGGATTAACCAGAGAAGAATAGGGATGCCATATGTGTTGACGATCGTATTTTAGACCATCATTTAATTGATGGTTTGCTTTATCTTTCATTTATAAAAAAAACATCCAGTAAGTTATTGCCAAAAATGAAATCAAAGTAATACCAAACATATTAAATACAAAACCATATTTGGCCATTGTTTTCACATGCACTACCCCGCTACTCATGGCAATTGCATTGGGCGGTGTTGCAATGGGTAGCATGAAAGCATAACTGGCACAAACGGTGGCAACCATCATAAACAATCTCACATCCAAACCATTTTTTTGAGTAATGGCATAGATAACAGGAAGTATCATGGATATTAATGCGGTATTACTGGTTATTTCGGTGGTAAAAGTGACCAATGATGCAACAATAATCAATAAAATAACGGGTGGTAAATTGGTCAATGCTTGCAATGTTTGCGCCAATACATCAGCTAAACCCGTTGATGTCACGGCCATTGCAATTGAAAACCCTGCTCCAAATAAAAAAATAATTTCATAAGGAATTTTTTTGCTGTCTGACCAATTTAAGATATTAAAAGGAGGCATAAACATCAACAAACCAAAAGCAAGTAAAATGCCTTTTTCATTCAAACCCAGTCCAGAATAAATGGGTTTTATGGGTGAATTTAATACCAGTAACACAATTAAACCAAGTAAAGCCAATGCTACTTTTTTTTGATCATCCGTTAATGTTTTACTGAGTTCTTTTCTTGAAACCATCTCATTTTTTGTTCCAATAGATAACACCCATGACACAAAAAAATGCATTATCATGGCGAGAGGTAAGACCAAAACAACCCATTGCATAAAAGGTATTTCTGGTATTTTCAATTCTTCAAACAAACCAAATAAAATGAGATTAGGGGGCGTACCAATTGGCGTAATAATACCACCAATGCTCGCACCATAAGCAATGGCTAAAGCAAAACGCATTTTCAACCCATTATTATCCGTCAGAAAAAGAGCCAGGGGCATTAACAAAAGCGTTGTGGTGGTATTGGATAAAAAAGAACTCAAGACTGCCGAGGTCAATGCCAATGAAAAGATCACACCTCTTGCAGTATTTGGGAATAATCGCAACATTCTGCCAGAAATCATTTGGTGTAATAATGTTTTTTCAACTGCAATGGCCAGCATGAAGCCACCCAAAAACAAGAAAATAATGGATTTAGAATAATTAGCGGCCACTGCATTGGTCGTTAAAATATCAAACGCAGGAAACAAAACAATAGGAAATAATGAAACCACACCTAATGGCAAAACTTCATTAGTCCACAAGGTAACCATGACTGCAATTAAACCCAGCAAGATTGCCTGCTGACTGTTCACAAAACTACCTGCTATCAGGTAAACAAATAACCCGATAATAATAGCCAGTATCATTCCTCGCAAATTATCAGACATTATTTCATCACCTCAAAAAGCTCCCGATCAAACTCAACGATATTCTTTTCTTTTGAGTCAAAATGAATACCCATTAAATCACCAAAATAGTTGTAACCGTTATACCTTATTTCGAGTTTTTCCATATCGCCCCCTATAAATAATCACTGAGCAATTATTCTATAATTCAGATCTTTTTCACTATCCAAAGGAACAACTTCTCTGATGTCAACTTTCATATTTTCAGTTTTTCCTCGATTAATCGCCAAAGCCGAACGATATTTTTGATCAATATTAATTAACATAAATTGCCAGTCTTGTGGATCATCACCGAGACTGGCATCAAAATTCACCGATATTTTATCCTTTGTTTTAAGATCATAAGAAAACTGATCAAGAGGTATGTGAATACCTTTTCCTTTGGCTTTGATATAGGCTTCTTTCAATGTCCAATAATAAAAAAAATATTGTTTTTGAAGGTGTTTTGGTACCTTCAATAAATCAGTATATTCATTAGCTGAAAAAAAGCGTTTGGAAATATCCAAAGTTGCACTGATTCGTTCAACATTTTCCACATCCACCCCCATTTCATTATCCAGACAAACACCACAACAAATCAGATTTTCCGTGTGAGACAGATTGAATTTGAGTGAGGGTAAATTCATGGAAGGACAAATATCTGGTCGTCCATACTGGTTTTTAACAAACTTCCAGTTTTGGGGGGCAATATCATTAACATAATGCGACAACGTTGTACGAACCAATGCACGAGTCACCAAATGTTGATGACGGTGTCTTTCAAAACGAAATTTTACACGTCGCTCTTCTTCTTCAGCATTAATCATTTGGTGATAAGCTTTGATTAAAGCCGTATTTTGAATTTGGTCAGAATGGGTAAACCACCAATGGAATTCATCTTTTTTAAGGTTAATGTGTGGCATTTTTAATAAATATAATAAATAAGAAAATCTAAAAACAACAGCTTGTCAGACATTTTACTCCATTGATCCAGAGCATGCTACCAACCCTCAATCAATTTCATATAAAGTGTTTATATCAAGTCATCATTATTATGTTTTGCACTCAGCAACCTTAAATGAATTGAATTATTTTGGTATATGCTGCAACTTGACCATCGCCCCACAAATTTTTGGGGCTTTTTTTTATAACACAAAAAAATAACCAATATATAAAAACAGAATACCCAAGATTAATCCCAAATACTTTTTCTGGTGTATAAATTGTTGATGATATTTTTCTAACAAGCCACTAACGCTAGACCCACTGACAGATTTAGAGCTGAGTTGAGTAACTTGTCTGGTCGAACTAAACTTATCGCCTTTCGGGATAGCAAACAATACGGTTGCATAAGTTGCCTCCATCGTCGGTTTTAACCAAAGCGCTCCATTTTCACTCAAACTTAATAAGCCATAAATTTTAACTTTATCTCCTGAACAGAGATATTGCTCAAACCAAGTATAGTGACTAAACTTTTTTTCACTTTTTGACGCACAAAACAAAGGACATTGATAGACTTTTCCACCTGAGTTTGATTCAGCAATATTTAAGTGCACTCTTTTCTGATAAAACTCTTTCATATCAATATGTACTGCTACACCGCCATCACTCATCAACATGACATCATCATCTGGCCTATCGGTCAAAATGGTTTTTTTATGTGAATTCATACCTTTACCAGGTTTTTTGACTTTAGTTTTCCAATAAGCCACTACCTGAGTAGTGTAATAAGCACAGTTTTGCTGAACCAATGAACTTTCAAATTGATTCATTGATTCAACATAACCTGAAAAGCAAACATAACAACCAATCAAATCAGAGCTAAACTGAGGAGCCTCAATTAAATGAAGGCTAATTGTTGCGAGACGTTTGGCTTTTTTCAATGTAGAAAATAACCACCATAATAACAGTAATAAAATAATTATTTTTGTGATTAACCAGGCAGTAAACATACCTTATACCGCAAGGGAATAAGTTGTCATTGAAGCGGATAAACCGCTTAATTCAGCTTTAACCATTATTGCCATTATTTCCGTTGTTATTATTGTTATTGTTATTATTGTTATTATTGTTATTATTGCTATGAATTTCATAAGATAACTCCAGAAGATCAGAGTCACTATAAAACGACGAGAAAGCCAATTGTTTTTTTGTACTGGCTGGACCAATATAATACTCAGGATTAATTTTTGTTACCTTTTCACCATCAAAACGCAGATAATCTTTATCTTGATATTTATCATGAGTTTTTTCAATTTCATCAACACTATCCGCACTAAAAAAATACAACGATGAATGTCGAAATAAAACGTATTGAGCAGGTTGTAATTGATTAAGGTGACGTTTAATTTTACTTTTTAGTTGATCAGAATTGCCTTTAATCGCCATTTGGCTGATAAACAAGTCGAGTTTTGCATCCAACTGATTATTAACTTGATGAGTGGTTAATATCGGGGCATTTGATTGCATAATAGATGTTCCTTATAACAAATCAGGAGGTTTGCCAAATAAATTCTATATTCTGAAAAGGCAAATTAATGGCCTGCAAGTGATAAAAAGCATTTTTACGTTGTTTTTGATAATGATATTCACGCAAATTTCGGGTCGTAAAAAACAGATTATTCCTTATATCAGGCAAATAAAGTTGTCCATGTAATTTAATAATAGCAGAAATATCTATTATATAATGATTGCCCTGCTTCACTGCTTGATTGAAAAAACTATTGTGGTAAATAGCATAATCAAAAATGTGCTCCTGTTTATTACGTTGTTCATCTCCGTACACCACCGTCGTATCACGCAACATCATTAATATTAGGTGGTTATTCACTTCAAATTCACAATTGAGTTTAAAAATATCTTGGCGTACTGCCAAAAATATTTCGCTATCTGCATTGATAATTTCAATATCACGTTCATTTTTTAGCAACGGGGAATGTAAATCATAATGGACGCCATTCACTTTTAAATAAAACAAATCAGTGGCATAAAGTTGCTTCAAAACAGCATCATTCTTGACGAGTTCGGATAATTGATTCGATGGTTCTCTTAATTCTGGCGTCACAAAATGACTGGCTTGAGGATAATGGGTTTGTAAACGTTTTAGGTTATTTTGTAATAACCATCGTTGACTGTACTGCTGAATTTCATCTTTCATTAAGGGACGGTATTTTTCAGGATTATCCTGGTATATTGCTTGCTGTAACTGACAGGTATAACTTTTATGAGCCCCTGTCTGCTGTCTAACAAAAGTGCAACCGACATTACAATAAGGCATGTAGCAACAATTTAAACAATCGTCATCCACCTCCATTGTATTTTCATTTCGTTCAATGACCTGCCAACCATTGCTGATAATGTCATCCACTTCATCCTCAAAGATATTTCCATAGCAATAAGATTCTGATGACTGACCACGCGGACAAGAATAAACATTACCATCGGCTTGTAGCAAAAAAAACTTATCCCCACAATTCACTGCTGAACAGCAATAATCTGGTGTAAACTCCTTAAACCATTCATTATGAAAGGCATTTTCTAACACTGTTCCCATGAAAGCTGCTTTAATTTTGTCATAGAATTGCAATTGTTGCTGACCTGTTAGCATTTGACAACCAGCCACCTGTTGGTTAAATTTTTCCTGATTTAATGTAGAATCAAAAGCAAACATGACATTAAAACGACTCATATCAAGCCCTAATTCAAAATGTAAATATTTAATATCATGAATAAAATCATCTATTTGCAACAAATGCTGTTGAGTCACTACACAAGATGTTTTGTGATTATGAGGATAGTTAGCCAATAATTTAAGATTATCAACAATCCGTTTCAAGGTACTGTTGTTGTTTTTATCTCGGCGATATTTTTCATGCAATGACAAGGGCAAATCAATACTGGCACTAATCGATACCTTATAATGACTCAATACATCATAGTGTTTTTTAAAATTGAGCAAATTGGTTTTAATGTGTAACGGATTAACCTTAAAGCCCTGACTTTTGATTTGATTGTTATATTGCTGATAATATTGATGAGCAATACCAAAAAGTTGGTCCAGTATTGAGGTGGGTAGCACCGTTACTTCTCCACCATGAAAAGACAGATTAAAAGGCAAATAACCACTGTCTAATAATTGTTTCAAGGCAAAATCTAAGGTAGCCACCATTTGTTTAGCATCATTTTTTTGCTCGGTCAACTCACCTAAATAACAATATTTACAACTCATATTGCAAAAAATTGTGGGGGCATATAATAAGTGAATTGCTTTTTTGAACATATTTAGCCTCAATATAAGGAGAACACGTAAAAAATCCTAACTCAAGGCATGCTCACACTTAAACTCATCATAATTTTCCATCCAGGCCACCAAGTTTTCCGCCAACAAAGGTCGACTCACATAATAGCCTTGAGCCATATCACATCTTAATATTTGCAATAGATCCCAGGTTGCCCTATCTTCAATGCCTTCTGCAACAATTTTCAAACCCAAATTATGTGCTAAATCGATGGTTGCTCTGACAATAACCGCATCATGTTCATCTCGAATAATATCTTGTAAAAAGGATTTATCAACTTTCAACACCTTGACAGGCAGACGTTTTAAATAAGAAAGAGATGAATAACCTGTACCAAAATCATCCACTGAAAAATTGATACCACGTTCTGTTAATTGCTCCATTTTTCTTAATGCAGCGGCAGGATCAGACATCATGGTTGTTTCAGTCAATTCCAGCTCTAACACATTAGGCTCAACATTAAAGTCATCAATTAATTTTAGAATTTTACAATGACAAGAGGGATCCATTAAATTTTTAATCGACAAATTGACAGCCATTTTTAAATGTATGCCTTGTTCAGACCATCTGCGGTGTTGCTCTAATGCATTTTTTAATACCCATAAAGTTAAATCCTGTATAACCTCAGTTTGTTCTGCCAATGGAATAAATTCTTCTGGAGACACAAAACCATATTCGGAGTGATTCCATCTAACCAAGGTTTCTACACCATAAATTTCTGCGGTTTTAAAATCTACTTTGGGCTGAAAATTTAGTGTCAGTTCATCATTTGCAATGGCTTGGTACAACTCACTGGTTAATGCGATTTTTTTACCACTTTTTTGCTTTTGATCGGTTCGATATAAAACAAATCCACCTTGATTCTCTTTGGCCGCTTGTAGTGCCGTATCTGCATGTCTGATCAAAGTATCAACCGTGGTACCATTTTCTGGAAAAAAAGCAATTCCCATACTGGCTGACAACACAAATTGATTAACGTTGACCAAATAAGGTTTTTCCACCATATCTAAAATTTTACGTGCGGCAGACAAGGTTTTATGATGGTCAATTCCATTGACCAAAATAGCAAATTCAACCCCATCCATTCTGGCGACAGTATCAGACTGACGAACACTGGCACGTAGCCGTGAAGCCAATTGTTGCAATAAAATATCACCCGCATGATGACCCAGAGTATCATTTGCCCCTTTAAAATTATTGAGATCCAATAACATTAAACTGACATTCACTGTTTTACGGTCAGCGGCCAAAATAGTTTGTTGCAAACGATCAATAAACAAAGCTCGGTTGGGTAAACGAGTTAAAGCATCATGATAGGCTTGATAACGAATGGTTTCATCGGCACGACGATGAGCAGCTCTAATCTCAGTCTCTCTCAATTCTCTTTGTACCGCAGGAAGGAGTCTCACCAGATTGTCTTTAATGACATAGTCTTGGGCACCCTTTTGCATTGCTTCAACAGCCAGTTGCTCATCTTCTTGTTTAGCAATAACAATAAAAGGAATATCCAACCCTGTCTCACCAAAAATTGTCAACGCATCTAATGCAGAATAACGTGACGCACTATAGTCTGCCAAAACCAAATCCCATGTTTTTTGTTCCAGTTCAGCCGTCATCAATATCAGCGTATCAACTCTCTCAGAGGTAACAATGTAACCACCTTTTTCCAATTCATCTAGAATTTGTTTAGCGTCTTTTTCTGAATCTTCTAGTAATAGCACTCTTAATATAACGGACATAAAATTAGCCTTAAGTACATAACACCCTGACGGGAAAATATTTGGATACTCGGAAATTGACCTGATTTTTTAACCATGAAGCACATCAAATAATGAAGAAAAAATGTCAATATTTTCATACCCTTCATGGTAAAAACATAAATAAAAATACCTATTATTAAAAAACTTTGTTTTTCCGATACTTTAAAAATTATCTAAATCTTATCTTTAAGTAGGTGAACATAATTATTTCAACAAAATTTTGAGGCAAATTTTTTACCCTTCGGCACTACAAATCTGATTGCATAGAGGTCTATTCGGTCAGAATTGTAGCAGCGAAAGACGGAAAACATGACCGAAAATGTTAACATAATTATGATCACCTACTTATATACTAGACCATAAGACTGCTGAATGGCGACAAAACCCAATCAAGAATATTTGGCACAATAAATTCACAAACAGTTTGGTAAAGAACGATTCAAAAATAACCTTTACAATTTGTGAAAAAATTTTATTCGTCTTCTTTGCCATAAAAATAGACGTGTAGTCATTCTACACAACTGTTTTTATGGTAAAGGAGACGGACAAAAAGGCCAGTAAGATGGGTAGTTTATTTATTGCGATACCTTACGTCTTAAAAAATCGCAACCGATTGGCATTAGTCACGACGGTTACAGATGACAAAGCCATTGCCGCACTTGCAAACATGGGATGTAATAACCAACCCGTTAATGGAAAAAATAGCCCTGCTGCCAATGGAATTCCAATCAAGTTATAAATAAATGCCCCGAATAAATTTTGTTTGATGTTTTTAATTGTTTCTGTCGATACGGCAATGGCAACGTTGACGTTGTTCAGCGAGTTTCCAATCAATGTAATATCAGCATTCTCAATAGCAACATCTGTCCCGCTACCGATAGCAAATCCAGTATCAGCCTGAGCCAAAGCAGGCGCATCATTAACTCCATCACCAACCATACCCACTTGATAACCTTGTTGTTGTAGTTTTTTTATAACATTCAATTTATCTTCTGGAAGAACCTCACTATGAACAGCAGTTATATTTAATTTTTTAGCGACAGCTTCAACGGTCTTTTTATTGTCACCACTACAAACAACCACCTCAATTCCACGAGACTGCAATCCAGCAATGGCCATTTCAGACTCTGATCGAATAGGGTCAGACAAAGCCAACACCCCCAATAGTTTATCATCAACCGCTAACCACAATGGAGTGGCTCCTTGTTCTGCCAATTGAATAGATCGTTTGAGCAAATCATCGGACACGTTAAGCTGTTTATCCAATATGAACTGATGATTACCCAAACAATAAAATTGTTGTTTAATCTGCCCTTGAATTCCACGCCCTGGAACGGCTGTAAAACCAGTAACCTCATCTAACTTTAACTGCTTAAGTTCAGCAGAAGAAATAATGGCATTGGCCAACGGGTGCTCAGAATAAACTTCAAGAGATGCCGCCATTTGCAATAAATCATCATCAATAATACCTTTCACTGGCAACAAATGAGTCACCACAGGATTACCTTCAGTCAATGTTCCTGTTTTATCAACCACAACATGAGTTAAGGTACTGGCAGTTTGTAATGCATCACTATTTTTTATCAAAACATTTAATTGAGCCGCCCGACTGGTTCCCATCATGATCGCAATGGGTGTTGCCAAACCCAATGCACAAGGACAGGCGATCACAAGCACAGCAATCGAAGCAGTCAATGCATAAGCCATTTGAGGTGATGGCCCTACAAAAAACCAAATAATAAAGGTTAATAGAGAAACAGCAATAACAATCGGTACAAAGACTGATGCAATTTTATCCACAAATCGACCAATTTTGGGTTTACTCAATTGTGCGCTCTTAACCATTTGAATAATTTTGGACAAGGTTGTTTCATCACTCAAACTAGTCACTTTAAACAACAGGCTACCTGATTTATTAATAGTACCAGCAAACACGTCATCTCCTACTTGCTTACTCAATGGCAACGATTCTCCAGACAACATGGACTCATCAACACTCGATTGCCCTGATATAATTTGACCATCAATTGGAATTTTTTCACCAGGACGAACCCTTATCTCATCACCCAAACTTAACATTGATAGAGGAACTTCCACTTCAATACTTTGATAAATGACTTGAGCTGTTTTAGGTGACAAGCCAACCAGACTGGCGATTGAATCACTGGTTGTTTTTTTTGCCTTAATTTCCAAAGCTCGTCCAAATTGCAAAAAAGCAAGAATAATCACACTGGCATCCAGATAAAGATAACCACCACCAGGAATAAAATCAGGCTTGAGAATAATCATCATAGAGGACAACCAGGCGGATGCAGTTCCCATTGCCACCAAAGTATCCATATTAGCCGACCGATGTTTCGCCAGTTTTAATGCACCACGATAATAATGACCACCACTGAACCACATGGTTGACAGACAAATTAATGCGATGACAAACCAAACAAACTGCCCGCTCATTCCAAACCAAATCGACTGTGCCGATAATTCAGGCAATATATCAAGATGATTGGCTGTCATTAAACTTGTGCCGACCAAACCAGCAACTATGGCTCTACGCCATGATTGTTTTAACAATTGACTGGTTTGCTTTGCCTGCTCAATGGTTGGATCATCATACTGTTCATCAATCGTTGCAGAACAATCTGCCTGTTTTAAAGCAACCAACAATTCAACAGGATTCAGTCGGGTTGCTATTTGAATTTTAATTTGATGATCTCTCTGCGATAAGAATTTAATGCAAGAAATTGATTTCCATTGATTGAGAATACCCTTAATTTCTTCTTTGTTTTTTGACTCATCATTATCTTCGAATATTAATATCAATGAATGACTACTGGATTGAAAATTCTCATGTGCGCTATAACCCCGATCAATTACTGCATTAACAACGGACTGACGATTCCCCCCTGTTACACTGGCTATTTTTTCAATTAAATTAACATTAACATCAACCACACCTTCAACAGACCTAATCGCTTTATCCACTTGAGCCACACAACTTGCACAACTCATATCATCAATGGAGATATCATAATTATCCAACTGCTTTTGCTCAGGTAAACAAGCATCATAACCCTTCTCTATCACCTCATTCACAACAGCTTGCGGATATCCTCCTGCCACAATGGCTAGCTTATCAATTAAATTAACATTAACCTCGGTGACACCCTCTACTGATTTAATTGCTTTTTCAACATTGGCAACACAACTGGAGCAACTCATGTCAGCAATATTTATTTGGTAATTTTGTTGGCTATTATTTTTCATTTTATTGTCTTTCCATGTTGTAACAGACATACCATTATTAATAACATGACACCACTCTGCAGTGGTCTATCCATGTCAAACTTAAAGGGAACCTATAACATCTATATAAATCATACCTACCGACTATACAACATATATTTTTATGTTATGCTTCAAAATTAAACAACCTACTAAAAATCATGGTTACTAATCTCGAATTAGGGACAATTCAAAAATAACCTTTACAATTTGCAAAGAAATTTTGTTCACAGGCAAGGCACGAAAACAGTTGCATAGTCGAACTATGCAACTGTTTGAGTAACAAAGCCTGCGGGCAAAAGGTCGAGTTAATGTAAAGGTTGATTTTGAATCGTCCCTTAGGACATATCAGAATATTGTGAACACCCAATCAAACTCTAGCTCAAACCGATCTGAACTCATAAAAACATTGGCCATAATTATAATTACAGGCATTGGCTTACCCGTTTCAGGCAGTCTTTTAATAGGGATACATGACCCTCAATGGATAGTGATTCACGAACCCATTCATAGTATTGTTGAAATCAGTGGTTGCTTTATCGCAATAATGGTTGCCACTGTATTATTATTTTTTATTAAAGATGATGTCTGTCCCAAACGACATTATTTTGCCTATGCACTGATTGCCATGGGTCTATTAGATGGTTTACATGCGGCAGTTTCTCCAGGAATTCTTTTTGTTTGGTTACACAGCGTAGCAACTTTTATCGGTGGGGGCTTGTTTTTTCTTGTCTGGACGAACAAGTTTGAACATCAATCCCCAAAACATTGGTGGATTGCTATTCCAGTATTGTTATTTGGTATTTTGTCTATTATTTTTCAACAACAACTGCCCGCAATGATAACTGATGGGCAATTTACTCCCATTGCCAGAATGCTGAATATCGGTGGAGGCTTATTTTTCTACTTGGCAGTCATTAAACTGATCCATCATTATCTGCTCAGCAAAGACAAAACCTACCTAATTTTTGCAATACATTGCTCATTATTTGGCACGGCTGGCTTTCTTTTTGAATTATCCAGCATCTGGGATGGTGCATGGTGGTGGTGGCATTTTTTGCGGTTTGTTGCCTACCTAATTTTGGGAGAATTTGTTTATATTATTTATCAAAAAACATCCAAAGCCTATTTAAAAAAACTAATCGATGAAAGACGACGTGCAGAAGAGGCTAATCTCGCCAGCATGATGGCGCAGGACTGGGTTTAGCCGTTTCCCAAAAGCTGGTCCATTTAATGCGGGGCAATATAGGTGTCGATAGAGAAATTGAATCAGGTTCACGATTTTGGTTTAACATCGTTGTTAGTACAGACACTTCCCAACGCCCGCAGATTATCTAAATAACGAGCACGAAATAATTTCCCGTTCTTAGGCAACTAATAAACTACCCATCTTACTGGCTCTTTTGTTTGTCTTCTTTGCCACAAAAATAGTTATGTAGAACGACTACACGCCTATTTTTATAACAAAAAAGACAAACAAAATTTCTGCGCAATATGGGTAGTTTATTTATTGCGCGTTACCTTAA